>Ga0131853_10016247_pt1 | contig 13591 bp, 10 predicted proteins | sample TergutLab28metaG_FD_92764 | JGI IMG/M metagenome (GOLD analysis project Ga0131853, IMG submission 92764) | Labiotermes labralis P1 segment gut microbial communities from Petit-Saut dam, French Guiana - Lab288 P1 (version 2) (version 2) | ecosystem: Host-associated > Arthropoda: Insects >... | reverse complement strand
CGATTAACCGGCCGCCCGGCTATGCTACCTCGTTGGTTCTTCGGCTTCCACCAAGGTGGCGCAATGAACCGTACATCCCAAGCATATGCCATAGAAATCGCGCAAAATATGCGAGCGCACAATTTGCCTATTGATGTTATCTATTATGATGATTTTTGGCCGGGAATTTTCACACAGGATTTTATCTGCCGTATGTACCACCGTTACGGTGTAAGGATTTCTTTGGGTATGGGTATGCCCTACGATATGCAAGGTACGCCAGTGTGGAGCGCGCTTAACGCCCTGTACCCGCGTGGATTAATTGTAGGGCGAGACGGTCAGCCCTTATTATACGACCCTAACCTGTACGGAGGTACGTTGCGTACAGAGTTTGACTTTTTTAGTGATGCTGCAAGCGACGTGGTTTTTGATATTATATGGCGGGATTTACTACTGGCAGGCGCATGGAACGGAATGCTGGACTTTGGTGAGATGGATTTTGTACCCAACCAGCATGGGGCGTTTTTCCCGTCCTTTGGCGAGCCTTTATCTGAAACTGCGCGTACTGTTTTTGAAATGGCGAATGTGAACAGTCTAATTTACTTCGAGCAGTTGGTAACACGCGCTGCGGCTCTTAGCAATTCGCGTTATGTAGGGATGCCCCGTGCCGGGTGGGCAGGCACCCAGCGATATGGCTGGACCTTCACAGGGGACAACCGGGCCGAATGGACGAATTGGAATGGCTTCCCCCATAATTTACGCTCGGTATTAAACCTAACCATGTCCGGCTTCTCGAACGTTGGTATTGGTGGTATTGGTGGCTGGACAGAGCAGGTACCAAACGATCATCTTTTTGTACGCTGGCTACAGGCAGAAATGTGGCTTCCTTATGTAGCGTCCCATGGCATTGGCACCAAGACGATTTATGACCGCCCCGGCATCGTTGATATTTCCCGCGATGCGCTTAACCGGCGTTATCAGTTATTGCCATACTATTACAGCCTGATGTTACACGCGCATCTGACCGGTACGCCCATTGTCCGTACCCTTGCCTTCGAAACCAACGCTGCACCCGGTACGGGTAATATCAGCGACCAATTCTTTGTTGGGCCATATATCATGGTTGCCCCGGTGATAACAACTTCTTTCACCCGTGCGGTTTTCCTGCCGGAAGGTACATGGATAGACGGTAATGATTTAACACGTATATTTGAAGGCAATCAAATTATCCAATACGATGCCCCACTGGAAATTACCCCATTCTTCTACCGCGCCGGGGCAATTATCCCCCGCGGGCCTATAATGCAGCATACTTTTGAAAAGCCCCTTAACCCGTTGACTATCGACTACTTCCCACATGAAACACACACTTCATTTACCCTTTTTGAAGACGACGGTCACATGGGCTTTGAAAACGGTGTATTTAGCACCACATATATGCACGGAATCCGGGAATCTGACAGAACTGTTTTTACCATTGAAACAAGAAACACCCGAGGCAGTTACGACCCGGGTGCTAGGGATATCACTATTAACTTTCGTACCATGCCCGCCGGTAATTATACCGTCACAGTAAACGGTACTGCGGCGGCGTTTACACACGATACCGTCACTGCCACTATTACACTTACTGTTCCAGATACAGCGCAGGAGAAAGTGATAGTGGTGCAGGCAGGGTGAGTTTAATCGCCCACATACATCAAAATAGCTACAGAAAAAACATTATCCTCATGAGTAATATCTACATGACCATTATATTTCTCAACGGATTTAAAGACATTTTTAAGGCCATAGCCGTGAATGTCGCCACTCTTTCGGGTGGCGATATTTTTTTTGCCATTGCCATCATCCTCGTATTTAATAATGCCATCAAAAGTATTGTCAACCTTTATAAAAAGGTTGCCCTTACTTGTTTCGACAGTCAACTTTATTGTTTTATCCTTAACTTTATGGACGGCATCAAAAGCATTGTCCAGAAGGTTGCCAAGGATGGTTACAACGTCGGCTACTTCAATATTAAGCTGCGGTGGGACAAATATCTTAACTTGTAAATTGATATTATCCTGCAGCACATCCTTAAGCTTGAAGTTGATTATACTGTCGAATGCTATATTTCCGGTGTCGCTGTAAATATCACTTTCGTTTATGCTGCCCAGCAGGCTATTTAGATAAGTAGTTGCTTCTTCTGTTTTATTGTTTACGGTAAAATCTTTTAGTGCTGCCAAGTGCAGCTTAACATCATGCCGGTATGCCTTCATTTTGTCAACAGACTCCTGCATTAGCTGGCACTGGGTGAAATAATATTCACGTTCTTGGGAATGCAGGGCAGATTCTATCATGTTTTCAAACACTTTTGAAAGAACATTGTACTGGCTGAGAAATATCAAAATAACCCCCAAAGAGTTAAGCATGGTTAAGAACACAGTAACGGCAATTGGATTTATATTGAAGAAAATCTCGGCAAAGCTGTGCGCTATTGGAAGTATCGCGAATGGAATCCACAGCTTGTTTAAATTGATTGTAGTTTTCTTTATATATGTGAAAAATGGGAAAGCTATTATGACCGTAAGAAACACAAAAAGGCTGGAAATAATTAAGGCCATACTAACATCGCCAATTAGCCAATTAGCGGGAAGGAAATGCGCAAGGGCATTGTTAATACCCGTAAACGCCAACATTACATAATGGCCCCCTGCCACTGCTGCCACACGCTTCATAACTACTGACTCATAGTTTAGCGATACAACTACCAATGCGACAAAATACGCAAGCATAGCAATTTGCGGCGATACGGGCAGCCATGGTTGAGGCGAAAGCGCCAATGTTGCCCATAGAAGTAAATATGATAAGGCCGTGACCGCAGCTGGGGTTCTTCTTTTTTCGAAAAACACGCGCATAGTCCTCTCTACGGCCACGGTAGCAACGGCAATACCTAAAAAGGATAGTATCACAATTTTCATACCTATACCCTCTTTTTCATAATCTTAAAATAGCTTTCTCTTACTTGATTACGCCTTCGTCTGCTGATGGGTAATGGCGTGGTGATATTGGCTAAGACCACTTCATCAAACTTTAGCGCAATTATAAAATCATAATTGACTATATAGGAATTGTGGATAAATAAAAAATCAAATTTTTTAAGCTGTTCATCGTAGGCCGCCTTTAGCGACCCATAGAATTCTTCGTGTCTACCGTTAGCTAAATGTATGATTAATTTTCTGCCACTGCTTTCGAGATAGGCAACATCCACTATGGGAACTTTAAAATTATCATGCCCTATTTTATATGAGAACTCTCCCGACCAGAGCCCAGCAATTTTCAAGTACTTCCCTATAACCTCTTCGATTTTGCTGTGTTCTAAAGGCTTTACTAAGAAATTGAATGGTTGTACATCGAATAATTGCATAGCGTATTTATTTTCCCATGATATGTATACTATTGAGGCTAAGTGGTTTTGATGGACATCACGAATAATCCGCCCTATATCTATGCCAGAGGAGTTGCTTTTTTTAAATTCAATGTCAAGAAAAATTAAGTCGTAGTGTATCCCGGCCTTCATTTTCCGGTGTAGATCTTCCCCGGAAAAGAAAACATCTATTTCATGTTTTACGCTTAGTTTGCTTAGTATACTTAGCAGCGAGCGTTCAAGTTCTGCACAGATATTTGTTTCGTCATCGCATATGGCAATATGTAACACTATATAAGCTCACCCCTTTTTTCGCATTGTATCACTTGCGCTTAATATATAACAAGAACTTTACCGGTTAATGCAAAAACTCGCCCGGTTAGTACAAATTCCCGCAGGGAGGTGATTTTTTGATAAACTTGTAAGGCAAGTTAATTCGTAACATAAAAGGAGGATTTTTATGCAGAAATTTACTAGAAAGACAGTATCATTATTGCTGGCTTTAATCATTATGTTAGCTAATGCGTTTGCTGTAAGCGCTGTTTCAGAGTTTGTTCCCATAAGGGCAACTTTTGAAGACGCTGGTGCGGATGTGGACTGGGAAGAAGATGGCGGCCGCATCACGGTTATACTTGAGGATTTTACCTTTGTGTTTTTTGCCGGCAGCCGAAATGCTTATGTAAATGGTGTAACTGTGACACTACAGAACAGCGTGTTCATCCAAAATGACCGGTCATTCATTCATCAGGCTGATGTGAACATCCTGATGCAAGCATTCGCTGAGGGTGGTATTGCGCCAATAAGCGATGAAGCCGCTTCGTTTACAAGCGAAGAGGTCGTTATTGGCGAAGGAGGCCGCTGGCCTTTGGGTGGTACTTTGACGCTACCAGAAGGTGCAAGTGCGGGCAGTCCCGTGCCTGCGGTGTTATTGGTTCATGGTTCCGGCCCGGGTGACAGGGACCTCACGGTTGGAACTAACCGGGCTTTTTATGACATTGCGGATTATCTTTCCCGTAACGGTATTGCGGTATTAAGGTATGACAAGCGTACTTTGGTGCATGGTGTAGCGCTTATAGAAGAGTTTGGTATTAACCATGCTGGCTTTGTTGATGGCGGTTTTACTGTATGGGAAGAAACAATTGAAGATGCTGTATTAGCCGCAGAGCTTCTTAGGGCAGACTCAAGGATCGACTCCGGCCGTATTTACATGGCGGGCATTAGCTTAGGTGGTATGCTTGCGCCGCGCATCCACGCAAGCGGCGGTGATTTTGCGGGGCTTATAATGCTTGCGGGTTCTCCTCGCCTATTACCGGAAATTATTGCCGACCAAGAAAGAAATGATTTGGCGTTTCAGCGAGCCATGCTTGAGCCGCAGGCAGAACTTTTGGAAATGCTAATCGAAACAGAAGATTTTGATATGTTAAGGGCGTTAGACCCAGCTACCCAAGATATGGACGATGATACGATAATGGAATTGCTGCTAGCCATGCACAGCGAATTTGATGGATTTTTGCAGCTTTTTGCCGAGGCAGAAGAAGCGGTGGAAGCATTTCTTGTGGCTTCTGCGGCAGTAGTATATATGAGTGCCGAAGAAGCACTGGATGCATCGGTAGGGGTGTGGCCCGCGTACGTTTTGCGAGATATGGCACTTAACCCAACGCCGGATTTGTTAGCGGAAACAACCGTGCCTATGCTGATATTGCATGGCGATAATGATTTGCAAATATTTACCGACGCGGATTTCATGTTGTATCAGGAATTGCTTGGATATCGTGATAATGTTGTGTTTAGGCTGTACCCGGGGTTAAACCACTTTTTTATGCCATCTGTAGCTTCCAGCCTTGCGGAGGCCGCGATGGAGATGGATATGATACCGGCGCAGGTTTATTATCAAGTGCTTAGGGATATTGTGGATTGGGTGTTAGCACACTAAGATGTAGTTAAAGCCCCAATTAGGCGAAAATATTTTCGTTGAACGTTAACCCTCAATTATGTTATTATAGGCGTGTGATAATTCAGACTTAAAGAGGTGTATGCCATTCGGCACATTTGATATTGGATAATATCGGCAATATAAATGTGTGCGGAGATGATAGATAAAACATAATTGAACATGAAAGAAAGTGGTCGGTTTGTCGGCTTCTCTTCGTGTGCTTTTGCGTTTTATTTCTATCATCCCGCACTTAAATAGCTTAGGTTCTTAAAGCTGTGGGATGATGCCCACAGCTTTTTATTTTGTCCGAATTATCACAAATAAAAAATTTGGAGGAACATTTATGTTTAAAGAACTACAAGTTATGATGAAAAAGCCTACCCTTTATGAAAAGGGTACGACAGAGTTATGGACTGACGAGCATATTTCAAAGGGCATGCTTGAAGCCCACTTGCACCCTTGTTTGGATGCGGCTACACGTAAACACGCGACGGTGAAAGAAATTGTTAAATGGATTAGCACGGTTGCCCCTGCGGAAACGTACCGCAATTTGCTGGACTTGGGTTGCGGCCCCGGTCTTTATGCAGAGGAATTTCACAAAGCAGGGTATCAAGTTTCGGGCATGGATATATCGGAGCGTTCTATACGCTATGCAAAAGAATCCGCCACTGAAAAGAGACTGCCCATATCTTACTACCATCAAAATTTTCTCACAATGGACTTTACGGAGCAGTTTGACCTTGTTACGCTGATTTATTTTGATTTTTGCGTAAACTCAACGGAAGATAGGGCAAAAACGCTGAAAAATATTTATGCGGCATTAAAGCCCGGCGGGCTGCTTATGATTGAACTTACCATGCCATCGTATTTCGCAGACTACAAGGAGAATAGAAAATGGGCATATTCGGAGAGTGGTTTTTATTGTGCTACGCCGCATTTATGCCTCGAATCGTTTTATAGGTATGATGAACAAAGCACAATTTTAGACCAGTACATCATTGTTACTGAAGATGATGTAAAGAGTATAAATGTGTGGCATCATACTTTTACAAAAGACGAATTTATTCTGGATTTAAGAGCGGCTGGATTTGGCGCAAAAGCCCTTTACGGAAATATGGTAGGTGCTGATTATTGCGAAAATGGGAAAGAAATGTGTTTTATAGCGCAAAAAGGAGGAATTTCTAATGACATTATTTGAGGCAATTGAAAAAAGACAGTCAGTTAGGAAGTTCAAAAATACGCCAATCCCTAAAGGAATTGTTGATGAAATGTTGGAAGCGGCAAGACTATCCCCATCTGGTGGCAACGCCCAAAATTATTATTTCGGTGTGATAACTGACCCCAGTTGGCTACGCAGATGAAAATCCTATTGACAAGTCAACTTGGCATATGGTATTTTTGTTTTGACAATAATACTTGTCAAAAATACAATAATACTTGGAGGTTGTATTATGAGCAATCCAACAGAAAACGGCAACAATCGTAAAGAGGAAATACTGGCAAAGAGTAGGCAGTCAAACAAAGATGAAGGACTGGAATACCTTGACCTAAAAGGCAAAAAGCACGGCGAAATAGTAGGCTTTCATTGGATCGGCTATCCACTACTTTTGTTTTCTATTGTCACAGGGCAAGTAGGCGCAGTTCTTGCACTGGCGGCACTTACTTGTGCTTTTGACGGAGGAAACTGGTTTGCGATTTACCGCATATCGAAACAGACCCGGTATTTGGCCGCAAGTGTAATTGTCGCCATCATAGCCGTACTTGCTATATTTTTCTTTGTAGGATATGCCTTGGAATGGGATGTCATACCCCAATGGCTAGCCACCTTGGGACGGTGAGAATATGAGAGATGAAATCGTATTAAAAAACAAGCTGAAAGTAGCGAGGGCGGAAAAAGACCTTTCTCAAGCGGCATTGGCGGATATGGTTGGTGTATCACGAAACACTATTAGTTCCATAGAAACAGGGCAGTTTTGCCCTACAGCAAAGCTAGCCCTTATCCTCTGCATAGCCCTTGATAAGAAGTTTGAGGATTTGTTTTTTTTTGAGTAGGTAAAAACGCTTTTATGATTGGTATTTGTTAAAGTTTTAAGGCCCCACCTGCCTGCAAGAATTCCGAATTATTGCGGGCAGGTAGGGTTTTTGTTATACTCGCACTATATTTATTAGTAAGGAGTGTGCCAATGTTCTGATAGTCCAATCTATAGCGAATACTCGCTATGCCTGTACAGGCAACAGGAAAGCCCAATATCAAAGGGCTTGATTCGTGTTGGGATTGGATTATTAAACGATACGTTATACAAATATAGTGGGGCCTGAGCCTTGTTGTATATTTTTGTTCGTTTATATTCCTTCTCCCAACCGGAGAAGGTTTTTTATTTGTTAAGAAACTGCTTCGCAGTTCCCGTAGGAAGGAGGTGGAGTCATGGGTTCTGGACATCCGACCAAAGAAGATAAAGGCATATTGCAAACCGACATTTCATAGTAAAGGGGAATACCCGATGTCTGTAATATGCCTTAAACCAATCGCATTTGTATTGCCGCGGATTCCTCTAAAAAACGGAGGAATCTACGTTGCGATATGCATATGTAACTTTTCTTATGCGCGGAGACGGGTACCTGCCCGGAGCGCTTGTACTTGCTCACGCGTTAAAAATACAATCAAGCTACGACTGTATATGTCTGGTCACTGAAGATGTAACCCATCGCGCACGGCTCGCATTACGTTGTGTATACGATAAAGTAATCCTGATAGATGAAATCCGGCTTAAAAGCGGGGTAAGCCATGGACGGCAAGACCGAAATATCTTAATGACACGGTTTGAAGCATTGCGCTTAGGGCCGGATGGAGGTCTTGGCGAGTATGATAAAATTATATTGCTGGATGCAGACGTGCTTCCTTTATGGGGGTATGATGCGTTGTTTTCGCTACCGGCACCTGCCGGTATTATAATGGAACGGAAAGGCGAATGTTATTCTGGTGCTACTATAGCTGATGGCCGTTGGAGCTGGCATGATTTATATGAGCCGCTCTGCCCGCATGGTACACATATCCCAAAAGAAATAACAGACCGGGTACGCCATGACCCATCCAACATGGGTGTTAATGCTGGGTTATGGGTATTAAGCCCTTCACTAAAGGAGCATAGCGCGGTGTTTTCTTTGCTACAGACTCCGGAGGTTTTGGAATTGGTCAAGAAATTTCCGTGGCCCGAGATGCAGCTTGCTACACTTTTATGGTCTGGCCGGTGGGCAAATATCGATATCCGTTACTGCTCTATAGGAGGATATCCTAGGATTGACGCGCTGTATGGTATGCATTTTGCGGGGCTTAAGCCTTGGCAGATTCGCAGCCGCTCTGCAACGCATTATGCGCGGTTTCCGGATTTTTCGCTTTGGCGGCAGTTTTATGCTTCGCTGTATTGGCAAGTTCCGCTATTGCGTGAATTTCCTGCCTTGCAGAAGCTTTGGGCGTTTTGTAGGGCTGTTGATTAAAAGGATGCATTAATCAAGAACGGGGCTGTCACAATTGACAGCCCCGTTCTTGTACTAACGCGCACCTAATTTCTGCATAACATACAACCCCGCATTAACCGCCGGGTTTATCCTTTCATGATTTACTTTATCCTCTGTAAGCACCGTCTCACAATATCCATGAAACTTGGTCAAAAACACACCGCGCCCTTCGGTATACGACCCGACTTTCGCGCCATAACCCCGGCATGTATCTGCCGGGATTTGCCCGGTTATGGCGGTTGCTTCACCCGGCATAGCAGCAGTGTTATAGCCATTGGCGTTCATTAACTGCAAGTCGTACATAGCTTTGGAGATGGACGCATCGGGGATTCGCAATTCGAAATCCATTATCGGTTCGAGTAGTATCATTCCCGCTTCTTTTAGTGCCGCCATCATAACCATAGGCACAAGGTCACGGAAAGCCGCTGGGGTACTTGTCACACTGTCATAGTCCGAATAATCGAACACAATCTGCGTATCTGTAATTTCCCAGCCGAACGTACCATTTCGGCAGGCGGTGAAAACCGCTTCTTCAACGGCAGTTTGAAAGCTTTTTGAAAGCACTCCAAGCGGAACAGCCGATACATATTCAATCCCACTGCCACGCGGCAATGGCTCGATGCTAATACCTACACCCGCCCGGAAGAATGTCTTGCCGATGGGGATCCTTGCGCTTGCCGGTTTTGTTGGTGTTTCCATATATATTGTACGCGCAGCGGTAAATTCGGCGGCAATAGCATACCGCTCTGCCAGAATCTCTCGCAAAATTTCCATCTGGATTTCACCAAACAATTGGACAGTAAGTTTATTCTCTGTGTTAAGGCCAAGCAGGGGGTCTTCGTCCGCTAGAAGCGTCAAAGCTTCATATAATGCCCGGCGTTCCTCTGGGTTTACGGGAATGACTTCAACGTTTAGTGTGGGTTGGCCAAGGCGTACCCTTTTGATTCTTGTGTTGCTTTCGCCCAGTATGTCACCAACCATTAGATCCTTGAAGTACAATACCGCTATATCGCCGGATTCAACTGTTCCGGCGGCAGAAAGCTTCCCGTCCGAAAGCGCTGCCAGCCTTGCGATTTTCTCGGTTTTGCCACGATAATTTACAAGCCCGCGTATGCTTAGGCTTCCGCTATACAGTCGTACATACGCCAGCCGTTCTTTTCCGCTATTGTCAATTTTAAATACTACAGCGGAAAGAGGCGAAGTGCTGTCTGAAGCGGCGATTGGCAAGTAACGTGGCAGATTATTAAGCAGGTTTTCCACGCCGATTCCGTATAATGCGCTGCCAAAAAATACGGGGTATAGCCGTCCGCTTTTAGCATGGTGCATAAAGCTGTGTGCTAAGTCCGACGGTGTAATCACATCATTGTTAGCAAACCGTTCCATTAGTTCGTCGTCGTGACTATATACTGTATCGGCAGCAATTTCCATTAGTTCGTCTTCTGTCAACTCGCTAATTTGGCCGTTGGGTGTTACTCTTTGGGTTGTAACTAACCTGCTACCCATGTACTCATTGGTATTTTGCACAACTTGGGCGATATCCGCACCCATACGATCAATTTTATTAATGAAAACTATAGTAGGTATCTGCCTTGCCATGATTGTGTCCATTAAGATCCGTGTTTGAGATTGCAGCCCTTCCTTGGCCGAAATCACTAGTACTACGCCATCCAGTATCGTTAAGCTGCGCTCAACTTCTGCTACGAAATCAACATGGCCCGGTGTGTCAATCAGGTTAAACTTAATGCCGCCGCGTGTGAACGACGTTGCTGCGGCTCTTACAGAAATCCCGCGTCTGCGTTCTATTGCCATGGAGTCTGTGCGGGTGTCACCTTTATCAACCCGTCCGGCCTTTGCTATCACACCACCCAAATATAATATATTTTCGGTTAGGGTGGTCTTGCCCGCGTCTACGTGGGCTATAATTCCTATATTCAGTTTTTTCAATTACATCATCCCAACTTTCGTGATACTTTTGATGCAATGTGCGAAGCTTATCAAAAGTATTGTAAATGTGCTTATTAAATTTAATCCCGGGGTGTGATGTTGTTTTTAGCATAAGATAAAACCTCCCTCTTACGCGATTTAATTCGCGTCTTATAAATTTGAAAAAATTGTAGCACAAAAAAAGAGTGAATCCAACGGATTCACCCTGTTTACTCATGCAGTTTTGACATTAATGATGAACCTTTTTCCACGACGGCCTAACCCGTAATCCAAATCACCCGCCGAGTATGGTCAATATCAATTTCCATCTCCTGTACCGCGCCAATCTCAACAAAAGACCGCCCATTTATCTCCGCAATAGCGTTTGATGAAACTCGCCTATGCCCTGCCGGCAGTACCTCTTGGTCAACGAAAACCTGACCTTCATGATAGTAACCATTCAGCGGTGAAAGCAGCCAGAGAGGCCCGTCATCGCCTCTTGGCATTAACCTGCTGATAAAATGACTATCGGCAATGGCGTCGCGGTAAGCCTCCATTGTGCCTTGTTCCCGCGTAATAGAAAAATCATCCCCTCGTGCAGAAGTAAGGCCATGATTTGCGTAAACCACCATCCGCACCCGTGGGAAGCCGTCCCGGATAGCCTCATACACCCGTACAATCTCTGCCGCCGCCTGAGGTACACGATATACAAAATCTCTATGCGAAAAATGGCTGACACCAATAGGCAGGATAATAATAGGCTTATACTGCTGGAAGCTTAAATAAAACGGCTTAAGTTTGGAGGGGATATCATAAACAAACCCCTCCGGCCCTTGCGGCGCGGTAAGCGCCACACTAACCCAGTCAACCGCATCGTGGCCGGGGTAGAAGGGACACTTAGGTGTAGCGTTTATATCATCGCCATGCCAGACAAAGGCCGCCATTGGTGCATAAGTACGAAAAAGAATCCTCGCATAGCGGAACAGCAGCACATAATCTTCCGCACTTATTCCGGGGACGGACGGTAATGGATTGAACACTACAAACGCGGGTAGATTATATTGCCCCAATTCGTGTGCAAACATTGTTATCTCATGAAGCGGGAAATCCTCCGCTGCAGATTCGGGCATACGCAGCACAATAAGCGGTGCAGCGCGGGCCGATATAGACTGTAATATCCATGTAGATGGGAATTCATCACCAAGTGTCATCTCAATAGCAAACACTGCGTGTTCCCTTTCGGCCATAGCGTTTATATCCTGTTTGCGAAGGCCATCCCATAGCCAAATGCCTAAGTATGCACCCACGGCAGGCTCATACATTGCCTTTTCTATATCAGCTCCAGCGTATAGTACTGTGAAGGGTAGGGGGGCAGCGGCCTCGGCAGCGGCCATCGCCTCTACCGCGATGTCACATTCTTGGTCTGTTGGCGGCTGGGTTTGTGGTTCGGCTATCGTTGGGATAAGTGTTGTAGATAAGCAGCCGGCAAATGAAAGCATCAGTAATAAAAGTATTGGTATTGTTATGCGGCGCATGGTGAAACTCCAATCATATATTTTCATGTATTAGCTATACATGAAGTTTCACCCATGCAGTGCGATACTAAACATTTGGCATCCCAGCTTAATGTAAATATTTTGCATCAAAAAAGGCGTATGCTATAATTAGGTACATTCATAGAAGGAGTGATACATATGAGAGAAATAAACATCGCTTTAATTGGCACAGGCATAATTGCCCACGAACACGCATGGCGTTACAGCGAAATTGAAGGTGTGAATATTATTGCCGCCTGCGATATAGATGAACAAAAATGTAACGCCTTTTGCGATAAGTGGAATATCCCCCACCGCTACACAGACTACAGGGAACTGTTAAAACGGGACGATATAACCGCGGTTGACGTAAACCTGCACAATAACCTGCACGCACCAGTCTCTGTGGCGGTAATGGCAGCGGGGAAACATTGCTACTGCGAAAAACCTATGGCCGGTTCGTATATAGATGCCGCCGCCATGAAAGAAGCCGCAGCATTTTACAATGTTAAGCTGCATATCCAACTGGCTAGGTTATATGGCGGGCAAATCATTTGCGCTAAAAAATTAATTGATTCTGGCCGTTTAGGCAAGCTTTACCACGCACGCTCTTATGGTTACCGCCGCCGCGGGCGTCCTTTTGTAGACGGCTATGCCGAAAAAGAATTTGTGTCGGCCCACTGGGCCGGTCATGGTGCCCTTTACGATATGGGTGTATATCATCTGTCACGGCTTTTGTACTTGCTGGACACACCCAAGGTAACACGCGTCTCTGGTGCTGTTTACCACGAACTTGATATGGATGCCAAGCGTAAGGCCGAATCCGGCTATAATGTAGAAGAATTGGGAACCGGCTTTATCAAGTTTGAGGGCGGCCTTACCATGGATATGATAGAGAGTTGGGCCATACACGGTGGTGAGTTCCCTGAGTCATCGATACATGGTGCGGAAGGCGGGCTGCAGTTTGTAAATGATGATTCACTCAAGTATTTCTCAGATATAGAAGGCTACCCCGCCGTTACAACGCTTAATATCGGCACAGAACAATACCGCCGCAGCCAATCCGAGCCATCGTTTTGGATGTATCAAAACTCGCAGGCCCACTGGGTGGGTGTGCTGCGCGGCGAATGTGAACCTATTGACACGCCGCATATAGCCCTACAAACGATGCTGATATCCGAAGGCATATTCCTGTCGCATAAGCTGGGCCGCGAGGTAACGGCAGATGAAATCCCCGAACTGTGCAAATCCAACGCGATAAGCCGTCAAGACACCCCTTTTGGCGAACTCGTATATCCT
>Ga0131853_10016245_pt1 | contig 13592 bp, 8 predicted proteins | sample TergutLab28metaG_FD_92764 | JGI IMG/M metagenome (GOLD analysis project Ga0131853, IMG submission 92764) | Labiotermes labralis P1 segment gut microbial communities from Petit-Saut dam, French Guiana - Lab288 P1 (version 2) (version 2) | ecosystem: Host-associated > Arthropoda: Insects >... | reverse complement strand
CAGTGATGCTATTACGCAATTGCGTCTTTTTTGGAGTCGTTACTTTGAATTATGAAGGTAGTAGACTCAAAAAGCTATGTGCTATCGCTTTATGTGCATTTGTTTTATCTCTTCCAGATACTATAACGATGTCAAGCGCATTTGAAGATCCCGTGTTTCTTACTTCTTTCATGGATATGTGGCTCGCTATCCTTGTTTCCATACTAGTATTACTATCACCGTTGCTTTTAAAGCCATTTTCTTTTCTCAAAAAAAATCAAGAGATACCTTTGATTTGGATTGTTCTGACTGTTTCTCTCGTATGCTTCCTAATACTTCATTATTTTGCCCTGCTTTTCACAGTAGAGATTTATATTGCTTGGATAATGACAAGCGCTCTTCTTCCTGCCTTTTTACTAATCATGTACTTACTAGAAAAATTCTCTATCATCTACGGACAACAGCTTGAATCGGCACTCTATGAACAAGAAAAAGAATATTACCATACACAATATCAATTGATGAAAGAAACCATTGAAACAACAAAAGAAATGAAGCATGATTTGAATTTACACTTAAATTCTTTAAATGAACAATTAAAGATTTCTCCTGAGCAAGCAGGAAGCTACTTGAATAAGCTTTTGAAAGATAATGAGGCAGATACATTTTACAGCAGCACCGGGAATATTGCTTTTGATTCCATTATTAACTATAAGCTCGGTATTGCTGCCAAAAATGATATCTCTCTGGATATTAATGTAAAGATACCATCTGAGCTAAATATAGAATCAACGGATATAACTATTATCCTCGGTAACTTGTTAGATAATGCCATCAATGCTGTGGGTTTCACAGAAAATCCTTCTATTCATCTTGCTGCTTCTTATCAAAAAGGGCGACTTTTTATAACACTTGAAAATACATTTGATGGTGTTGTGAACTACAAAGGTGAACAAATTATTTCTCGTTATGATGAAAAGAATCGGGGACTCGGACTGAAAAGCATTCGCAAAACAGTTGAACGTTATAATGGTGAGATGAATGTGACTCATACAGATAAATCTTTTTTAGTAACGATTTTGCTTTATGTATGAAAAAATTTAACCCCCTAGCTCTGTAGTCAGGGGGTTGTATCATATAACTTAACTTCACAGTCTTTGCGATAAAATGCTACACCATACTTAATAACTTCTGTATATCCCTCACGCAACAATTCATCATCATATCTCTTTTCTTTAATCTGCGCCAATGCTGCATCACATTCTTTGACTAAGTCTCTCGCAACATTTGCAACTTTAACCTCAATCACAACTGCTGGCTTCCTGATAGAGACTGGTCGCAAGAAAATATCACCACGCCCATTACCAGATTCACGATTTGATTTTGTCGTGTAATAACCCATTGCTCGCAATACTGCTGCTAGAAAGCCATGATAAAACTCTTCTTTACTATCAAAATAGCTAATGGTATCTTTTAAAATTTCAGATAATTCATCTTGAAACGCTTCTGCATTACCATCTAGGATAGCTGCATATAAACTTGTCAAATCAGCCATCGCTACTTTTTCATCAAACCATTCAATCAGCTGGCTTTCATAGATATATTGAATCTCTTTATTCGGGATCGCTAACTCAATGTGGTTATGAACACCAATTTGTGACTTAGATACCTTTTTTAAGTACCCTGTGAAGAATAAAAAGCTCCAAAGATTATTCATGTTTTTCATGATATCTGCATAAATAATATCTTCTTTAATTGGTTTAGTAATTGTCTGGCCTTCTATTAACTGCTCGATTTCATCCTTAACGTCATTATCAGAAATTTTGATTAAATCACGGATGATGGCATTTGAACTTGTGTTTGACCAATGTGGAATAGGAAGTCCAACGCCAGAGTACAGCATATCGGATAAATACTTGATACTACTCCAAGGATTATAAACAATAATATCGCCAAACATATAACCGTTATACCAATCGCGCATCTCTTCTTCTTTATGAGACAGATCATAGTGCGCGAGAAAAATACTTGCTTCTGATTCAGTAAAGCCAAAATACTCACCATAATTCCCCGTGGCAATTGAAATGATGTTTAAATTATTAAGTCCTGTGAAAATGCTCTCTTTACTCACACGTAAACAACCTGTAATCACTGCAAACTGAAGTGAATTGTTTGTTTTAAGCGCATTACTGAAAAAGATACGAATAAAATTGATCATTTCATCGTAGTAGCCGCCAAAATAAGCTTTCTCCAAGGGTACATCATATTCGTCAATCAGAATAATTACTTTTTCAGAATGATGTTTTTCCAAACAAGTCGAGAGAAACTTAAGACTTCCTTGCAGATCGAGCTCAGTCGCTTTTCGTTTCAAAATTTTCTCATATAACTCCTTATCATGATCTAATAATTTAGAACTTTCAAGCAAATAACCATGCCGATCATACTCACTAGCAATTTCAGGTTTTAACATTTCAAATGCTGCGTCGAAACTAGGTCCAACCATATCTTTAAGTCCCAACTTAATTACAGGATATTTGTTTTGATGTATTAAATAATCATCCCCAACAGCTGCGATATTAAGTCCATCAAATAAATCTTTTTTATCAGCGAATTGATTATCAAAAAAATATTGTAGCATGCTAATATTCAAGGTTTTACCAAAACGTCTTGGACGAGTAAAAACATCTACCTTGCCTTGCTTATCAAGTAATTCTTTAATCAGTAATGTCTTATCAACGTAATAATACCCATTTGTTATCATATCTTCAAAATTTTCCACACCAATCGGCAATGGTGTTCTCACTTTATCAGCCATATAGTAAGACCTCCTGACATCTTCATTGCCACTAGTATAGCATACTCTCTGCGAAAAAAATAGCCACATCATTCAACATTTTTTAGTAACCATTTTGCTTTATATGTGATCAGTGTGAAATTTGACAAAAAATACTATGAAATATGACAATATTCTTGCATAGCTTAATGGAAATGATATAATGGGATTAGATAATTGAAAGCACTTATTTTTAGTTAGCTGATTTTTTGGTTTTGGAGGTGTAAAATGTGAATTGGGATCTATTATTTGCTGTTTTGACAATCCTTGGTTCGTTTGTTCTGCCACTTGTAACTTTTCGCACAATGAGAATGATATTTCCGATTAGAAAAACATCGATGAAAGTTGAATTATTCACTTACTCGCTCTTTCAAATTTTTTCTCTCATAATACTTGTTACCAACACTTCCTATTTTCCAATCTTTCGTCTCCGTTCGTACCTCTTTTATGGAATTGTTTCTTTGAACTATGAAGGTAGTAAACTTAAAAAATTAAGCACTGTTGTCTTAAATGGACTTTTTCAACAATTTCCAGAAATTATCCTAGCTAGTTATACTCTTTTTCTTGGGGATGGATTTCCAGTATACTTCCTCTCTTCATTTACTCAACTCACAATAATAATCATTTTTTCTGCGGCATTCCTATTATCACCCCATCTTCTAAAGCCATTCTCTTTTCTCAGAAAAAATGAAGAGCTACCTCCATTGATCTGGATTACCATCATCATTTCTCTATTTTGCTTTCTAATTTTAAATTATTTGCCACATGTCTTCCTTTTGGATTTTTATCTTATTTTAATTATGAAACTCACTCTTTTTGTCTCTTTCTTACTGATTATGTACTTACTAGAAAAATTTTCTATAACTTACGAAAAACAGCTTGAATCAGCACGCTATCAACAAGAAAAAGAATATTACCATATACAATATCAATTGATAAAAGAAACCATTGAAACAACAAGAGAAATGAAGCATGATTTGAATTTGCACTTAAATTCTTTAAATGAACAGTTGAAGATTTCTCCTGAGCAGGCAGAAAGCTACTTGAATAAACTTTTGAAAGATAATGAGAAAAATACATTTTACAGCTACACTGGCAATATTGCATTTGATTCCATTATTAACTACAAGCTAGGTGTTGCTGCCAAAAATGATATCTCACTTAATATTAATATGAAGATACCATCTGAGCTGGATATAGAACCAACAGATGTAACCATTATTCTTGGTAATTTGTTAGATAATGCTATTCAGGCAACTGGTACTGCAGAAATGGCGTCTATTCATCTTGATATCAATTACCAAAAAGGACGGCTCTTTATAACGATTGAAAATACCTTTGATGGTCTTGTGAACTACAAAGGAAATCAAATTGTTTCTCGTTATGATGAAGAAAAACGTGGACTCGGACTGAAAAGCATTCGCAAAGCAGTTGAGCGTTATAATGGTGAGATGAATGTGACTCATACTGATACTTCTTTTTTAGTTACAATCTTGCTTTATGTGTGATTGCTGTAAAGTTTGACAAAAAGTACTGTAAAATATTACAACACTTCGCAGAGGTAGTGGTTAAATGATATAATCGAACTAGGAAATTGAACGTACTCGCTTAAATTTTCTAGTTTTTTAATTGATTAGAAATGTTTTTGATTTTAGAGAAAGAAGGAGATGGTGTATATGTTTAAAAAAGGAGTTGTATTGTTTCTTGCATTGATGCTTATTATGCAAACAGTAATGCCAAGTGCTGTTCTTGCTGGTAGGTATAGAGCGAGTGAGGAATATTTAGTTGTAACTGAAGGGGGGGAGCAAGCAGATGATATAACCTATGAGTCCGAGATTGAAAGCGAACTTTATGTAGATGATGCTATTGATCAATCAGAAGCTGAATTGATGCCTTTAGTAGAAGAGATAATAAATTTTGATTCTGGATTTGTGACTGAACCGATGATCGCAGCTGGAATTGATCACACTGTAGCTCTTAGAAGTGATGGTACTGTCTGGGCTTGGGGCAATAATTGGAATGGAACACTAGGCGATGGGACACGCACCAGTCGAAGCACTCCTGTTCAGGTGCAAAATCTCAGTAATATAACATCAGTTACAGTTGGAATTGATCATACTGTGGCTCTTAGAAGTGATGGTACTGTCTGGGCTTGGGGTGCTAATTGGTGGTTTGGGCAACTCGGGGATGGGACAAACACCAGTCGAAGCACTCCTGTTCAGGTGCAAAATCTCGCCAATATAACAACAATTGCTGCAGGACGAAATCATACTGTGGCTCTTAGAAGTGATGGTACTGTTTGGACTTGGGGATGGAATGGTAGTGGACAGCTAGGCGATGGGACAAATACTAACCGAAACACTCCCGTTCATGTGCAAAATCTCACCAATATAACAGCAATCACAGGAGGAGCGAGTCATACTGTAGCTCTTAGAAATGATGGTACTGTTTGGACTTGGGGATGGAATGATTATGGACAGCTAGGCGATGAGACAAACACCAATCGAAACACTCCCGTTCATGTGCAAAATCTCACCAATATAACAGCAATCGCAGGAGGAGCGAGTCATACTGTAGCTCTTAGAAGTGATGGCACTGTTTGGACTTGGGGAAGGAATGGTAGTGGACAGCTAGGCGATGGGACAAACACCAATCGAAACACTCCCGTTCAGGTGCAAAATCTCACCAATATAACAGCAATTTCAGGATGGGGGGAGCATACTGTAGCTCTTAGAAGTGATGGCACTGTTTGGACTTGGGGAAGGAATGGTAGTGGACAGCTAGGCGATGGGACAAATACTAGCCGAAACACTCCTATTCAAATTCAAAATCTCACTAATATGTTAGCAATTGTTGCAGGAGTAAATCATACAGCAGCTCTTAGAAGCGATGGCATGGTTTGGATGTGGGGCAGTAATGGACGTGGTCAATTAGGCGATGGGACAAATACTAACCGAAACACTCCCGTTCAAGTGCTAGGCGAAAATGGTATAGGCTACTTTAATCTAGGATCAAGTACACCACCAATTACACCGCCGCCGCCAACTAATTCAAATCGAATTCGGGATTTATTCGAAAACGAGGTAGTGGCTTATGCCGTAGCTTACGCGTTAGGTTTCGAATCATCTGGTGGTCTTTTTAATCCAGAATCTGCGATTGATAATCTCGTCACGCAAGAGGATTTAAATACAATCACTGAGCTAGAAATCATTACAACAAGCACAACTCCGGGTATATCTTTAAGCTTAGTAGGTATTGAACGCTTAGTAAACTTAGAAATTCTCAGAACAAGTAAAGCTTTTAGAACACAATATCGCATTAATGATTTAAGTCCATTATCAGGATTAACAAACTTAACAACATTGTATTTGAACGAACATCAAATTAGTGATTTAAGACCACTCACAACACTTTCAAGCCTTAGATATTTAAATTTGAATAACAACAATATCAGTGATCTTTCACCATTATCAAGTATGACAAGCCTTGAAATACTATACTTAAATGAAAATCGAATCACTGATTTGCGCCCACTTGCGTCACTTACTCTTCGATATCTAAATGTAGCTAGACAAACAATTTCTCTTGGAAGTATAACGGTAGGAGAAGTAATACCTTTTGTAGTCTATAATGTAGATGGAATGCGAGTGCCGATAACTGTTACAAACGGAACAGTTGGAGATGGAACGATATCTTTTAATTCAACTAATGGTACTGGAGCTTGGAATCTATCCTTAGAAGGTGTTGATAATGCATTTTCTGGAACTATTCGTGCTTTTGCTTTCCCTGCTCACTTGTTTGAAGATAATTCTTCTTACTATGATCATGAACTTGCCACGTTTGCAGCAGAGTTAAGTGCTTTGGTATACAATGAACAGAGCATAAGACGTCATCTCGTAGATCTTGGGATGGAAAATATAGTTACAAGAAATTATGGAGCTACCTCACCAAATACAGCCGTATACTCTTTTTCAACTATAGAAATAACAAGAGAAGAAAATAACTATAATCTAATCATTATTGCGATAAGAGGAACACAAGTAACAAGTCTTTTTGATTGGTTAAGCAATGCGGCGATTGGGACCGGCATGCATCATCATGGTTTTAAGAGCGCTCAAGAAAGGCTCATCCAAGATCTACAAATTTATCTGAATGAGCATATTTCGAATTCAAATTCAAATATCATTTTAGTCACAGGACACAGCCGAGGAGGAGCTATTGCAAATTTAGTAGGTTCATATTTAAATGATTCTACTCACGCTCAAGAAAAGAATATATACACCTATACATTTGCAACGGCACAAGTAAGAAGATCAGCACTCTGCTTAGAGAATCATAATAATATTTTAGAGAATCATAATAATATTTTCAACATTATAAATAGACGTGACACTCTGACACCAAATGCGCCTCCTACTTGGCATAGATATGGCCAAAATCTGTATTTCTCTTCTCCTGTTACATATCATGAAGCTGGAGATAGAGGAGTATATAGAAGACATCGCGATTACCCACAAACAACTTATGATCCTCATAATATAAGATACACTTATTTACGGTGGATGCAAAATAATGATAGTACAGGTTTCGATACACCACCACCCACACGCCCTGAAAATTTAACTTCCGAACAACATTTAGAACTTAAAGGAATATCTCCAAGACATCTACAATTCAATTCCCCAGTTGATATTCGTGTATATAATGAATATGGAATATTAGTTGCTGAAATCATAGATAACATTGCTATGAATATAGAAAAAAATGATACAATTGCTTTTGTTATGGACGAGAGTAAACATATTATTTTACCTGAGGGAGGTAATCATACTATAAGGCTTGTAGCTACAGATTACGGAACATTAACATATACTGTAGAATTTTGGGAAACCTCAACTGGAAACAATATTATAGCAAAAATATTTGAAAATGTTGCACTATATCCTGGAAAAGAAATGATGAGTGAAACAATAAACGGCTTTGATGATAGGCTATTTATTGTTGAAGATGGCGAAATAATTGGTGAAATCACTGAAGATGGTTCTGAAACTTTATTCGCATTAGGCATCTCTATTACTGGTGAAGCTATTCGCACACTTCAAGTTGGTCAAAATCTTCAATTAGAGGCAATCATTACTCCAATTAATGCAACAAATCAAGATGTGATTTGGTCATCGAGCAATCCAACTATTGCAACAATAACAGAAAATGGAGAAGTTAGAGTAATCGCAACTGGAACAGCCATCATAACAGTAACATCAGTAGATGGAAATCATACAGCAAGTGTAATAATAACTGTTACAGGTGATTTAATCATAAGAGATCCAGATACGGGAGAAAATGATGGATCGGACAATAACAATGATTCAGATACAAATGGAGACAATGAAACAAATGATGATAATGACACAAATATCGACAATGGAGATAGCGGCGAAAACAATGAATCCGATAGTGATGATGAAGTAGATAAAGACACTGATGATGAGGTTAGTGAAGAGATCAAATCAGGAAACGATGCCAACAATAATGCTAATACTGGAAATAACAACAGACCCAATCTACCTCAAACAAGTGCTGCTGCAGAAAGCACAACTTTAGCTCTTGGCTTCGCTCTTACAAACATCGGAACACTTGCTGCAGTTATTAAAGGAACTAGAAAGAAAAAATAATAGTTGAACACCAATATTTCAAAAAAGCACATTCTGAAAATTCTCGGATTGTGCTTTTGGTCTCTGAGCAACTTGCTATTTGTAGAAAAATATGATACAATAGCCGCAATAAAATATTAAACCACCTTGGGAGAACGTTTTCTTTTTATATCTTCGCTTTCCTACAAAGGATTTTTTCATTTCTTGCGTAAATATAAATGTAGGGGTATTTCTCGAAATACCTAGACTACAAGAAAATGATGTAAAAGGTGGTCGCATAATGAAGAAGCAAATTGATAGCATAAATGTTGAAACTTTAACAATTGGGGATGAATATTTATTTGAAACAATTTTACTTGAAAACAAGGAGCTTGCTAAGGAATTAATCGGAAAATTAATTGAGGTTTTAGATATCGAGGAGATTGAATATATCAGTACAGAGGATAATCAGCAGCCAACATATGAAAACAGAGGTGTGCGATTTGATGTCTATATTAAAAGTCAAACAGGCGTCGCATATATCGTTGAACTTCAACGCAAAGACACAAAGCAATTGCGAAAGCGAGCACGTTATTATCAAGCCGTTTCAGATTCTAGGCAATTACCTAAAGGCAAGTGGCACGAGTTTGAAAGTTTGAAAGATAACTATGTTATTTTCATTTGTCGAGAGGATGTTTTTGGGCTAGACTATTACAAATATTCTTTTGAAAATACTTGTTTTGAAGTTGAAGGATTGAAATTACAAGATGGGACACATAAAATTTTTTTTAATACACAAGGGACTAAGGGAGAAATTTGTGAAGATATTAAGGCATTTTTAAAAGCAATTGAGGGGCAGACAAGTGATAATTTATTTGTGAAAAAACTAGAAACTGTCGCTGAGGAAATAAAAGCAGATGAGATGTGGAGGGAAGCATATATGCAAAGTTTACTGAGAGAGCGAGATACATTTAATCAAGGGAAAGATGAACGTACGATTGAAATTATTGAAGCAGGTTTAATTAACAATGTATCCATTGAAACCATTTCTCTTTTGACAAGCTTATCTATTGAAGAGATCGAAGCTTTGAGAAAAGAATTGCTTGATGAGTAGAGAATAATTGATAGTGGAATTGTTCAATCTAACCGAATTGAGCAATTTTTAAATTTCCAAAAAAGTCGAGCAACTCCCTTACTAAAATTCATAATCTATGGTATACTAGATGATGGCAAAAAGTTGGGAGTTTTCATGATGAGTATTTTAGATAATGTGAGCAAGGTTCAACAGGAAATCGTTGATGCTTGTATAGCTAGCGGGCGTTGTGCTAAAGATGTGACGATTATTGGGGTGACAAAGTATGTTGATGCTACTGTTGCTGATGAGTTATGTTCGAGTGGTATTGTAAATCTGGGCGAAAATAGAGCTGATGTGTTTTTGGAAAAGCATGGTGAGATTAAAGAGAAGGTGACTTGGCATTTCATTGGAACTTTGCAAACGCGAAAAGTGCGGGATGTGATCAGTAAAGTTGATTACCTACATTCGCTTGATCGTTTGTCACTTGCTGAGGAGATCAACAAACGAGCTGAGGGGAAAGTTAGGTGTTTTGTTCAAGTTAATATCGCTGATGAGGAAAGTAAGCATGGACTTGCAAAAGATGATGTGATCGCTTTTATTCGCCAACTTTCTGCTTATGATAAAATCGAAGTCGTTGGATTGATGACAATGGCACCTGAAACAGATGATGAGCTTGTTATTCGTAGCTGTTTTTCTCGACTGAGACAGTTGCAAAAAGAAGTTGAGAGTCTGGCGTTGACACATGCACCTTGTACAGAGCTTTCGATGGGGATGACGAATGATTATAAGATCGCAATTGAGGAGGGTGCAACATTTGTTCGATTGGGGCGTTGTTTGGTTGAGTAATATTAGGTTTACCATTATCGAGACTAAACGTAGCGATGGACTTCGATACTTTGTTAAAGAAATATAAAAAATGTAAGGAGCGTTTGAAATGGCGAAAATTGCTGTAATAGGGGCTGGGAGTTGGGGAACTGCATTGGCTTTAGTGTTAGCTGATAATCATAATGAGGTTGTTGTTTATGATATTGATGAAAGTGTGATTAATGATATTAATGAGAATCATAAGAATTCGAAGTTTTTTGATGATGTGATATTACCGGATAATTTGACGGCGACGATGGATTTGGAAGTAGCGTTAAGAGGTGCGCGTTTTGCATTGTTGTCTGTACCGACAAAGGTAATGCGAGATGTGCTTACAATCATGAAAGAGTTTTTGCAACCAAATACGGTCATTATTAATTCAAGTAAAGGGATTGAGCCTGGGACTCATAAGCGCGTATCAGAAGTTGTTGCTGAGGTGTTAGGAGAAGAAAAGGTTTTTGTTTCTTTGTCTGGTCCTTCTCATGCAGAAGAGGTGATTCTTCGAGAAATTACGACGGTTACCTGTGCTGGGCATGATCTTGAAATCTTGTTCGAAATTCAACAAATATTTTCAAACCATTACTTCCGTGTTTATCGGACAACAGATTTGATTGGTGTTGAGGTTGGTGGTTCGATCAAGAACGTGATGGCACTAGGTTCTGGCATTTTAGCAGGGCTTGGCTACGGTGATAATGCCCGTGCGTTTTTGATTACGAGAAGTCTCATTGAGATTAAGTGTCTAGGCATCGCATTAGGCGCGCAAGAGGAGACTTTTAATGGCTTGTCTGGCCTTGGAGATTTGATCGTAACAACAATGTCGAGATACAGCCGTAATTTTCAAGCTGGGTATAAGATCGGACACGGTAAGGACTTAAATGAAGTGATCGATAGCATGTCAATGGTTGTCGAAGGGATTCGCTCTTGCCAAGCAACATATGAACTGGCTCAAAAGTTAAATATTGATATGCCATTTGTAGATGCTATTTATGATGTTGTTTTCAATCGTAATAATCCGAGAGAGGTTATTTCTAAAATGATGCAGCGTCCATTAATGGCAGAGGTTACAAAGCGGGTAAAATAAACTATCTTTCCATAGGGAGTTATCGACATGAATACCATTAGAGATTTATTATTGACAGCAGAAAAAAAGGCATCTAGTGTTGGTAAAGAAGAATCTGCAATTAAGTTATTGATGCAGCATGCGAGTGGCAAGGAAGGGTATGAGCTCATTGTTAATTTAGATGAGACACTCACTGACGACCAAGTTGATCTGTTTGAAAGTCATGTTGCCAAATACCTTGATGAAAATGTGCCTATTCAACACTTAATCGGCTATGAAACATTTTTTGGCTATCAGTTTAAAGTGAATAAAGATGTTTTGATTCCACGCTTTGAGACTGAGGAATTGGTTTCGAAAGTATTGGAGCTTTATGATGAATATTTTGAAGGCAAAGCGGTTGATGTTGTGGATATCGGAACAGGTTGTGGTGCGATTGGGATTACGCTTGCACTTGAAGAGCCGACGATGAATGTGGTGGTTACTGATATTTCTGAAGCGGCGCTAGCTGTTGCAAAGGAGAATGCAGCGAATTTGGGAGCTGATGTCCAGTTCCTTCAAAGTGATATGCTTAGCGGGTTGATTGAGGAAGGAAAGAAATTTGATATTTTGGTGTCAAATCCACCTTATATTCCACAAAGCGAGGTTGTTGATTCGCTAGTTTATGATAATGAGCCCCATTTGGCCTTGTTTGGCGGCGAGGATGGGCTGTATTTTTATCGTGAGATTTTGCGAGATGCGAAAGCGATTTTGAAGCACCCAAGTGTGATTGCTTTTGAGCATGCTTATCATCATCGCGATGGGATGGCTCGGCTGGTAGCAGAGTTTTTCCCCGATGCAGCGTTTGAGACGATTAGAGATATGCAGGGGAAAGATCGGATAACAGTTATTGTGAATGTATGAAAGTCAAAAAGCTATGGCGTTTCGATTTGGTATCGACCCATAGCTTTTGATTTCATCAGTAGAATTTGCCCGTGCTGAACAGAATAAGAAAAAACTGTGGTTGCCTCACAAAGGTCCACAGCTTTTTAATCTCTTCGATTCAATTCCGCTAACATAGCATCAATCTTATTTCCATACTTTGTCGATTCGTCAACTTTAAAAATCAACTCTGGCATTTTACGTAGATTCGACATTCTTTTTGCAAGTGCTGAACGAATAAACCCTTTCGCTCTTTCAAGTGCCTCCCCCGCATCTCTTTCGCTATAACCAGGTCCATACACAGTGTAATAAACTGTACAAAATGACAAATCATTCGTCACTTCACACCCTGTAATCGTAATAAAACCGACCTTTTTATCTTTGACTTCACGCTTTAGGATTTCATTAAGATGCCGCTTCATTTGTTCTGAAATTTTTAACGCTTTAGTACTCATATTCATCCCTCCAAGTGTTGGTCGTAATCAAAGGTTATAGCCAACACTTTTTCCTTATTAAACTGGTTTAACCTCTTCCATAATGTACGCTTCAATCACATCGCCTTCTTTGATGTCATTATAACGATCCACAAGGATTCCACATTCATAACCTGCATTAACTTCTCTTACCTCATCCTTAAAACGCTTAAGCGACGAAAGATTTCCTTCAAAGACAACAATTCCCTCACGAATAACGCGAACACCAGAATTTCTGTTAACCGTACCCTCAGTCACATAACACCCACCGATCGTACCGATTTTTGAAACCTTGAACAATTGACGAATTTCAAGCTGACCCGTTACTTTTTCAACAAATACTGGATCAAGCATCCCTTTCATTGCCGCTTCAATCTCATCAATGGCATTGTAAATAATCGAATGAAGTCTCATATCAACACCAGCAGCCTCAGCAGCAGCCCTTACACTTGAAGTCGGACGTACATTAAAGCCAATAATAATAGCTTGCGACGCTAGAGCAAAAGTAATATCATTTTCAGTAATTGTCCCAACTGATGCACGGATAATCTTGACACTTACACCCTCGACCTCAATCTTTTGTAAGCTACCAGAGAGAGCCTCTACTGAACCTTGAACATCACCTTTGATGATAACATTCAACTCTTTCATATCCCCTTCTTTGATTTGCGAGAATAGATCATCAAGAGTCACCGCAGCTGTTGGCATATTATTACGAGCCGTTGTATTTGCAGCACGCTTCTCAGAAATTTGACGCGCT
>Ga0131853_10016243_pt1 | contig 13593 bp, 10 predicted proteins | sample TergutLab28metaG_FD_92764 | JGI IMG/M metagenome (GOLD analysis project Ga0131853, IMG submission 92764) | Labiotermes labralis P1 segment gut microbial communities from Petit-Saut dam, French Guiana - Lab288 P1 (version 2) (version 2) | ecosystem: Host-associated > Arthropoda: Insects >... | reverse complement strand
GATATAGTGAGAGTGAGGATTGGAATGGCATACAGTAACTGTACTGTGGCTACCGTACATATTGGTAACAGTGTGCACTGATATAGTGACAGTGAGGATTGGAATGGCATACAGTAACTGTACAGTGGCTACCGTACATATTGGTAACAGTGTGCACTGATATAGTGAGAGTGAGGATTGGAATGGCATTCAGTAACTGTAATGTGTCTACCGTACATATTGGTAACAGTGTGCACTGAAATAGTGACAGTGAGGATTGGAATGACATTCAGTAACTGTACAGTGGCTACCGTACATATTGGTAACAGTGTGCACTGATATAGTGACAGTGAGGATTGGAATGGCATACAGTAACTGTACTGTGGCTACCGTACATATTGGTAAGTGTACACTAATATAGTGACAGTGAGGATTGGAATGGCATACAGTAACTGTACTGTGGCTACCGTACATATTGGTAACAGTGTGCACCGCTATAGTGAGAGTGAGGATTGGAATTACATACAGTAACTGTACTACGGCTACCGTACATATTGGTAACAGTGTGCACTGATATAGTGAGAGTGAGGAATGGAATGGCATACAGTAACTGTACTACGGCTACCGTACATATTGGTAACAGTGTGCACTGATATAGTGAGAGTGAGGATTGGAATGGCATACAGAAACTGTACTGTGGCTACCGTACATATTGGTAACAGTGTGCACTGTTATACTGACAGCGAGGATTGGAATGGCATACAGTAACTGTACTGTGGCTACCATACATATTGGTAACAGTGTGCACTGATATAGTGAGAGTGAGGATTGGAATGGCATACAGTAACCGTACTGTGACTACCGTACATATTGGTAACAGTGTGCACTGATACAGTGACAGTGAAGATTGGAATGGCATTCAGTAACTGTACTATGGCTACCGTACTTATTGGTAAAAGTGTGCACTGATATAGTGAGACTAAGGATTGGATTGGCATACAGTAACTGTACTGTGGCTACTGTACATATTGGTAACATTGTGCCTGATATAGTGACAGTGAGGATTCGAATGGCATACAGTAACTGTACTGTGGCTAACGTACATATTGGTAACGGTGTGCACTGAAATAGTGAGAGTGACGATAGGAATGGCATACAGTAACTTTACTGTGGCTACCGTACATATTGGTAACAGTGGGCACTGATTAAGTGAGAGCGAGGATTGGAATGGCATACAGTAACTGTACTGTGGCTACCGTACATATTGTTAACAGTGTGCACTGATATAGTGACAGTGAGGATTGGAAAGGCATACAGTAGCTGTACTGTGGATACCGTACATATCGGTAACAGTGCGCACTGGTATAGTGACAGTGAGCATTGGAATGGCATACAGTAACTCTACTGTGGCTACCGTACATACTGGTAACAGTGTGCACTGATATAGTGACAGTGAGGATTGGAATGGCATACAGTAACTGTGCTATGGCTACCGTACATATTGGTAACAGTGTGCACTGATATAGTGAGTGAGGATTGGAATGGCATACAGTGACTTTACTGCAATACTGGCACATGGCTGTACCAGCTGTTGATATCGTAAATTTTGGTAACAGTGTGCAATCATATAGTGACAATGAGGATTCGAATGGCATAAAGTAAATGTAACGTGGTTACCGAATATATTGGTAAGAGTGGCACTTATAAAATGACAGTGAAGATTGGAATGGCATACATTAACTCTTCATATTTGTAATAGTGTGCACTCAAATACTGACAGTGAAGATTTGAATGGGATACAGAAACTGTACTGTGGCTACCGTGCACATTGGTAACAGTGTGCAATGACACGATGACAGTGAGTTTTGGAATGGCATACAGCAAAACAACCGATGCTAACGTATATATTGGTAACAGTGTGAACTGAAAATGTGAAATTGAAGACTGGAATGGCATACACTAACTGTAATGTGGCTACAGTGTATATTGGTAACAGTGTGTACTGATATATTGAGAGTGAGGATTGGAATGTCATACAGTAACTGTACTGTGGCTACAGTGTATATTGGTAACAGTGTGTACTGATATATTGAGAGTGAGGATTGGAATGTCATACAGTAACAGTAATGTGGCTACCGTACATAATGTTAAAAGTATGCAATGATATAACGACAATGAGGATTGGAATGGCATACAGTAGATGTAATGTGGCTACAGCAAATATTGGTAGCAGTGTGCACTGGTATTATGACATGGATTATTGGAATCGCATACAGAAAAGGTACTGTGGCTACCGAACATATTGGTTATAGTGTGCACTGATATATTGACAGTGAGTATTGGAATGGCACACAGTAATTGTACTGTGGCTACCGTACATGTTGGTAACAGTGTGCACTGTTATAGTGACAGTGAGGATTGGAATGGCATACAAGGACAGCACTGTGCCTACCGTACTTATTGTTAACAGTATGCGATTATATAGCGACATTGAGGCTTGGAATGGCATACACCAACTGTACTGTGGCTACCGTACATATTATTAACTGTATGCAATGATATAGCGACATTAAGGATTGGAATGTCATACAGTAAATTCACTGTGGCTACAGTACATATTGCTAGAAATGTGCACTGATATAATGCAGTGAGTATTGGAATGGCATACAGTACTCTAATGTGGCTACCATACATACTGGTAAAATTCTGCACTTGTATAGTGACAGGGACGAATGGAAAGGAATACAGTAACTGTACTTTGACTACCATATATATTGGTAACAGTGTGCACTGATAAACTGACAGTGAGAACTGGTGTGGAATACAGTAACTGTACCGTGGCTACCGTACATATTGGTAACAGTGTGCACTGATAAACTGACAGTGAGAACTGGTATGGAATACAGTAACTGTACTGTGGCTACCGTACATATTAGTAGCAGTGTGCACTGATAAACTGACAGTGAGAACTGGTATGGAATACAGTAACTGTACTGTAGCTACCGTACATATTTGTAACAGTGTGCAATGATATAGTGAAGGTGAAGATTGGATTCGTATAGAGTAGAGTACAGTGGCTACCGTACATACTGGTAAAAGTGTGCATGGATATAGTGAGAGCGAGGATTCGAATGGCATACAGAAATTATATTGCAATAAAGTCACATGGCTGAAACAGCTTTGGCTAAAGTACATATTGGTAAAATTGTGCTCTAAAATAGTGATATTGAGGATTCGATCGGCATACAGAAACAGTTCTGTGGCTACCGCACATATTGGTAAAATTGTGCACTGATATACTGACAGTGAACATTGGAAAGGAATACAATAACTCTATTGTGGCTACCGTATATATTGGTAACACTGTAAACCGATATAGTGATAGTGAGAATTGGAATGGCATACAGTAACTTTACAGTGAATACCGTACATATTGCTAACAGTGTGGAGTGACATAGTGAGAGTGAGGATTGGAATGGCATATAGTAACTGTACTGCAATACAGACACATGGCTGTAAAAGCTGTGGCTACCGTACATATTGGTAAAATTGTGCACTGATATACCGACAGTGAGCTTTGGAATGGAATAGAGTAACTGTACTGTGGCAACCCTACATATTGGTAAAATTGCAAACTAATCTATTGGGAGTGAGGTTTGGAATAGCATACAATAACTGTACTGCAATACTGGCACATGGCTGTAAGAGTTGTGGCTACCGTACATATTGGTAACAGTGTGCAATGATATAGTGAAAATGAGGATTGGAATGGCATACAGTAACTGTACTGTGGCTGCCGTACATATATGTAAAATTGGGCACTGATACACTGACAGTGAGGTTTGCAATGACCTACAGTAACAATACTGTGGCTACCGTACAAATTGGTAACAGTGTGAACTGGTATTGTGACAGAGAGGATTGGTATGGCATACAGAAACTGTACTGTAGCTACCGTACATATTGGTAACAATGTGCACTGATATAGTAACAGTGAGAATTGCAATGGCATACAGTAACTTTACTGCAATACTGGCACATAGCTGTAACAGCTGTGGCTACCGTACATATTTGTAACAATGTGACTGATATAGTAACAGTGAGGATTGGAATGGAATACAATAACTGTACTGCTATACTGGCACATTGGTGTAACAGCTGGGGCTACCGTACATATTGGTAACAGTGTGAACTGATATAGTGACAGTGAGGATAGAAATGCCATACAGTAATGGTACTGTGGCTACCGTACATATTGGTAAAAGTGTGCTAATATATAATGACAGTGAAGAATGCAATGGCATACATTAACTTTACCGTGGCTAATGTATATATTGGTAAGGGCGTGCAATGTTATAGTGACAGTGAGGATTGGAATGGCAAACGGGAAATGTTCTGTGGCTACCGTACATATTGGTAACAGTGTGCACTGATATAGTGAGAGTGATGATTGGAATGGCATACAGCAACTGTACTGTGGCTACCGAACATATTGTTAACAGTGTGCACTGATATAGTGAGAGTGAGGATTGGAATGGCATACGGTAACTGTAATCTGACTACCGGGCATATTGGTAAAAGTGTGCAATGACACGATGACAGTTTATTTCGGAATGGCATACAGTAACACTACTGAGGCTACCGTATATATTGGTAACAGTATGCAATATTAGAACGACATTAGAAGATTGGAATGGCATACAGTAACTGTACTGTGGCTACCGTACATATTGGTAACAGTGTGCAATGACACAGTGACATTGAGAAATGCAATGGCATAGAGTAACTGTACTGCAAAAGTGGCACATGGCTGTAACAGCTGTGGATACCGTACATATTGCTAACAGTGAGCACGTACATAGTGACAGTGAGGATTGGAATGGCATGCAGTAACTGACCTGCTATAGTGGCACATTGCTCTAACATCTGTATCTACCGTACATATTGGTAAACGTGTGCACTGTTATAGTGAAAGTGAAGGTTCGAATGGCTTAAAGGAACTGTACCTCGATCCTAGCACATTGCTGTAACAGCTGTGGCTACCGTACATATTGGTAACAGTGTGCACTGATATAGTGTCAGTGAGGATTGGAATGGCATAGAGTAATTGCACTGTGGCTACCGTACATATTGGTAACAGTGTGCACTGATATAATGAAGGGAGGATTGGAATGGCATACAGCAACTCTACTGCAATACGGACACATGGTTGTTACAGCTGTGGCTAACGTACATATTGGTAACAGTGTGCACTGATATAGTGACAGTGAAATTGGAATGGCATACAGTAAATCTACTGCAAAACTGTCACATTGCTGTAACAGCTATGGCTACCGTACATATTGGTAACAGTGTGCACTGATAAAGTGACAGTGAGGATTCGATTGGCTTACAGTAATTGTACAGAAATCTTGGCACAAAGCTCTAACGATCTTGGCTACCGTACATATTGGTAACAGTGTACACTGATATAGTGACAGTGAGGATTGGAATGGCATACAGTAATTGTACTGTGGCTTCCGTACATATTGGTAACAGTGTGCACTGTAATAGTGACAGTGAGTATTGGAATGGCATACAGTAAATGTACTGCTATATTGACACATTGCTGTGACCGCTGTGGCTACCGTACATATTGGTAACAGTGTGCACAGATATAGTGACAGTGAGTATTCGATTGGCTTACAGTAATTGTGCAGAAATCCTGGCACAATGTTGTAACGACCTTGGCTACCGTACATATTCGTAACAGTGTGCACTGATATAGTGACAGTGAAGATTCGTTTCGCTCACAGTAACTGTACAGAAAACCTGGCACAATGCTGTAACAAATTTGGCTACCGTACAAATAGGTAACAGTGTGCACTGATATAGTGACAGTGAGGATTGGAATGGCATACAGTAACTGTACTACAATACTGGCACATGGATGTAACAGCTATGTCTACCGTACGTATTGGAAACATTGTGCACTGATATAGTGACAGTGAATATTGGAATGCCATACAATAACTCTACTGCAATACCGTCACATTGCTTTAACAGCCGTGGCTGCCGTACATATTGGTAACATTGTGCACTGATATAGTGACAGTGAGGATTGGAATGGCATACAATAACTGTACAGCAATACTGGCATATGTTTATATCAGCTGTGGATACTGTACTTATTGGTAACAATGTGCACTGATATAGTGAACGTGAGGATTGGAATGGCATAGAATAACTCAACTGTGGCTACTGTATATATTGGTAAAAGTGTGCACTGATATAGTGACAGTGAGGATTGGAATGGCATACAGTAACTCTACTACAATACTGTCACATTGCTGTAACGGCTGTGGCTTCCGCACATATTGGTAACAGTTGAACTGGTATAGTGACAGTGAAGAATCGAATGGCTTACAGTAACTGTATAGCAATATTGGCACATGGCTGTAACAGCTGTATTTACCGAACTTATTGGCAAAACTGTGCACTGATTTAGTGACAGTGAGGATTGCAATGGCATAGAGTAACTGAACTGTGGCTCCTGTATATATTGGTAAAAATTTGCACTGATATATAGACAGTGAAAATTCTTATGTCTTACAGTAACTCTACTGCAATACTGACACATTGCTGTAACAGCTGTGGCTACCTACATATAGGTAACAGTGTGAAATGTTTTACTGTCAGTGAGGATTGGAATAGCATACAGTAAATCTACTGCGATCGTGGAACATTGCTGTAAAAGCTGTGGCTACAGTACTTATTGGTAACAGTGCGCACTGATAAAGGGACAGTGAGGATTGGAATGGCATAAAGTAACTGTACTTTGGCTACCGTACATATTGGTAACAATGTGCATTGTTATGGTGACAGTGAGAATTGGAATGCCATACGGTAAATCTACTGCTATACCGGCACATTGCTGTAACAGCTGTGGCTAACGTATATATCGGTAACAGTGTGCAATGAATTAGGGACAGTGAGGATTGGAATGGCATACAGTAACTGTACTATGGCTACCGTACATATTGGTAAAAGTGTGCACTGATATAGTGACAGTGAAGATTCGATTGGCTTACAGTAACTGTACAGCAATACTGGCACAATGCTGTAACAACTGTCGCTACCGTACATATTGGTAACAGTGTGCACTGATATAGTGACAATGAGGATTGGAATGGCATACAGTAACTGTACTGTGGCTACCGAACATATTGTTAACAGTGTGCACTGTTATAGTGACAGTGAGGTTTGGAATGGCATTCAGTAAATCTACTCTGGCTACCGTACAAATTGGTAGCATTGTGCAATGATATAATGACAGTGATGCTTGGAATGTCATACAGAAACTGTTCTGCAATACATCCACATTTCTATAACAGCTATGGCTACCGTACATATTGGTAAATGTGTGCACTGGTATAGTAAGAGTGAGTAATGGAATGGCATACGGAAACTGTACTGCAATCCTGGCATATTGCATTAAGAGCTGTGGCTACCGTACATATTGGTAACAGGGTGCACTGGTTTAGTGACAGTGTGGATTGGAATGGCATACAGTAATTGTACTCCAATACTGGCACATTGCTGTAACAGCTGTGGCTACCGTACATATTGGTAACAGTGTGCACTGATATACTGCCAGTGAGGATTGGATTGGCATACAGTAACTGAACTGTGGCTACCGTACATATTGGTAACAGTGTGCATTGATATATTGGCAGTGAGAATGGGAATGGCACACAGTATCTCTACTGCAATACTGGTACATGGATGTAACAGCTGTGGCTACAGTACATATTGGTAAAATTGTGCACTTATATAGTGACAGTGAGGATTGGAATGGCATACAGTAACTGTACTGTGGCTAACGTACATATTGGTAACAGTGTGCACTGATATAGTGACAGTGAAAATTCGATTGACTTACAGTAACTCTATGGCAATACTTGCTCAAAACTGTAACAACTGTGGCTACCGTACATATTGGTAACAGTGTGCACTTTTATAGTGACAGTGAGGATTGGAATGGTATACAGTAATTGAACTGCAATACTGGCACATTGCTGTAAAAGATGTGGCTACCGTACATGTTGGTAACAGTGTGCACTGTTTTAGTGACAGTGAGGATTGGAATGGCATACAGTAATTGAACTGCAATACTGGCACATTGCTGTAAAAGCTGTGGCTACCGTACTTATTGGTAACAGTATGTACTGATATAGTGACAGTGAGGACTGGAATGGCATACAGTAATTGAATTGCAATACTGGCACATTGCTGTAAAAATGTGGCTACCGTACATACTGGTAACAGTGTGCACTGATATAGTGACGTTGAGGATTGGAATGGCACACAGTAACTCTACTACAATCATGGCACATTGCTGTAACAGCTGCGACTACCGTACTTATTTGTAACAGTGTGTACTGATATAGTGACAGTGAGGATTGGAATGGCATAGAGTAACTGTACTGCTATACTGGCACATTGCTGTAAAAGCTGTGGCTACCGTACATATTGGTAACATTGTGCACTGATATTGTGACCGTGAGGACTGGAATGACATACAGTAACTTAACTGTGGCTACCGTACATATTGGTAACATTGTGCGCTGATATAGTGACAGTGAAAATTCGATTGGCTTACAGTAACTGTGCAGCAATACTGGCACAATGCTGTAACAACTTTTGCTACCGTACATATTGGTAACAGTGTGCGGTGATATAGTGACAATGAAGATTGGAATGGCATACAGTAACTGTACTCCAATACTGGCACATGGCTGTAACAGCTATGGCTACCGTACGTATTGGTTACAGTGTGCACTGATATAGTGACAGTGAAGATTGGAATGGCATACAGTAACTCTACTGCAATACTGTCACATTGCTGTAACAGCAGTGGGTACCGTACATATTGGTAAGAGTGTGCACTGATATAATGACAGTGAGGATTGGAATGGCATACAGTAACTCTACTGCAATACAGTAACATTGTTGTAACAGCTGTGGCTGCAGTACATATTGGTGAAAGTGTGCACTGATATAGTGACAGTGAGGATTGGAATGGCATACAGTAACTGTACTATGGCTACCGTACATATTGGTAACAGTGTGCACTGATATAGTGACAGTGAAGATTCGATTGGCTTACAGTAACTGTGCAGCAATACTGGCACAATGCTGTAACAACTTTTGCTACCGTACATATTGGTAACAGTGTGCAGTGATATAGTGACAATGAAGATTGGAATGGCATACAGTAACTGTACTGCAATACTGGCACATTGCTGTAACAGCTGTGGCTACCGTACATATTGGTAACAGTGTGAACAGATATAGTGACAGTGGAGATTGGAATGGCATACAGAAACTCTACTGTGGCTACCGTAGAAATTGGTAGCATTGTGCACTGATATAATGACAGTGAGAATTGGAATGGCATACAGTAACCGTACTGTGACTACCGTACATATTGGTAACAGTGTGTACTGATATAGTGACAGTGAGGATTGGAATGGCATACAGTAACTCCACTGCAATACTGTAACATTGTTGTAACAGCTGTGGCTGCCGTACATGTTGGTAACAGTGTGCACTGATATAATGACAATTAAGATTCGAATGGCTTACTTTAAGTGTACAGCAATACTGGCACATGGCTGTAAAAGCTGTGGCCACAGTACATATTGGTAAAATTGTGCACTGATATATTGACAATGAAAATTCGAATATCTTACAGTAACTCTACTGCAATACTGTCACATTACTGTACCAGCAGTGGCTACCGTACATATTGGTAACATTGTGCACTGATATACTGAGAGTGAGGATTGGAATGGCATACAGTAACTGTACTGCGGTCCTAGCACATTGCTGTAACAGCTGTGGCTACCGTACATATTGGTAACAGTGTGCAATGTTATAGTGACAGTGTGGATTGGAATGGCGTAGAGTAACTCTACTGTGGCTACCGTACATATTGGTAAGAGTGTGCATTGATATAATGACAGTGAGAATTGGAATGGCATAGAGTAACTGACCTGCTATCCTGGCACATTGCTGTAACAACTGTGGCTTCCGTACATATTGGTAAAAGTGTGCACTGATATAGTGTCAGTGAGGATTGAAATGGCATACAGTAACTGTAATGTGGCTACCGTACATATTGTTAAAAGTGTGCACTGGTAATATGACAGCGAAAATTCGATTGGCTTACAGTAACTGTACAGCAATACTGGCACAATGCTGTAACAACTGTGGCAACCGTACGTATTGGTAACTGTGTGCACTGATATAGTGAAGTGAGGATTGGAATGGCATACAGTAACTGTCCTGTGGATACCGTACATATTGGTAACAATGTGCACTGATATAGTGACAGTGAAGATTCGTTTGGCTTACAGTAACTGTACAGAAATCCTGGCCCAATGCTGTAACAACCTCGGCTACCGTACATATTGGTAACAGTGTGCCCTGATATAGTGACAGTGAGGATTGGAATGGCATATAGTAACTCTACTGTGGCTACCGTACATATTGGTAACAATGTGCACTGATAATATGACAGCGAAGTTTCGATTGGCTTACAATAACTGTACAGCAATACTGGCACAATGCTATAACAACTGTGGCAACCGTACGTATTGGTAACTGTGTGCACTGATATAGTGAAGTGAGGATTGGAATGGCATACAGTAACTGTACTGTGGCTACCGTACATATTGGTAACAATGTGCACTGATATAGTGACAGTGAAGATTCGATTGGCTTACAGTAACTGTACAGAAATCCTGGCACAATGCTGTAACAACCTTGGCTACCGTACATATTGGTAACAGTGTGCACTGTTATAGTGACAGTGAGGATTGGAATGGCATACAGTAAATGTACACCAATACTGGCACATGGATGTAACAGCTACGGCTACCGTACGTATTGGTAACATTGTGCACTGATATAGTGACAGTGAAGATTGGAATGGCATACAGTAACTCTACTGCAATACTGTCACAATGCTGTAACAGCTGTGGCTACCGTACATATTTGTAACAGTGTGCACTGATATAGTGACAGTGAGGATTGGAATGGCATACAGTAACTCTACTGCAATACTGTAACTTTGTTCTAACAGCTGTGGCTGCCGTACATATTGGTAAAGGTGTGCACTGATATAGTGACAGTAAGGATTGGAATGGCATACAGTAACTCTACTGCAATACTGTAACATTGCTGTAACTACTGTGGCTACCGTACATATTGGTGACAGCGTGCATTGTTATAGTGACAGTGTGAATTGGAATGGCATACGGTAACTGTACTGCTGTACTGGCATATTGCTGTAACAGATGTGGCTACCGTACATTTTGGTAACAGTGTGCAATGATATAGTGACAGTGAGGATTGGAATGGCTTAGAGCAACTGTACTGTGGCTACCGTACATTTTGGTAACATTGTGCACTGATATAATGACAGTGAGGATTGGAATAGCACACAGTATCTCTACTGCAATCCTGGCACATTGCTTTAACAGCTGTGACTACCGTACATATTGGTAACCGTGTGTACTGATATAGTGACAGTGAGGATTGGAATGGCATACTGTAACTGTACTGCAATACTGGCACATTGCTGTAACAGCTGTGGCTACCGTACATATTGGTAACAGTGTGCACTGATATACTGCCAGTGAGGATTGGATTGGCATACAGTAACTGAACTGTGCCTACCGTACATATTGGTAACAGTGTGCACTGATATAATGACAGTGAGGATTGGAATAGCACACAGTATCTCTACTGCAATCCTGGCACATTGCTGTAACAGCTGTGACTACCGTACATATTGGTAACCGTGTGTACTGATATAGTGACAGTGAGGATTGGAATGGCATACAGTAACTGTACTGCAATATTGGCACATTGCTGTAACAGCTGTGGCTACCGTACATATTGGTAACATTGTGCACTGATATAGTGACAGTGGGCATTGGAATGGCATAGACTAACTGTACTGCAATACTGGCACATGGCTCTAACAGCTGTGGCTACCGTACATATTGGTAATGGTACGGCGTAACTTCTGTAATGCCCCATTTGTTCTCCGTCGGGCCCGCAGAAGAAAAAAAAAAATTGACAGCAAATATACCGTCCGGATATAAAGTTATCAAAATCAAACCATTTATGTTCTTTCCGTCTTCTTGACACTGAAGGTGGTAACTGCACTGCAGAAGGATACGTTGAAGAATCTTCCGCTAGAGCGCTGCTGAGCATCAAAGCAGATATTTTACAACTCTAACATTAGACATCCCTTTATGTTTTCGTGTCCTTAACTAATCAGTTTGAATCATTAACGCCAGTTTGTCGCAGTAACTTGACAGCAGTATATTTCGACCATACGAGTCACCATCAGGCTGAAACCCCTAAATCGTTTCTTGTAATATTTTTTTCAAAGTTGTTTGCTTACAGCAAAATGGTCCTACATTTATTTTGTTTAAGCAGTAACTCCGAGTACTTTTCGCCATTGAGGATCATCATAGCGACGTCGGCGGTTCGCAATGACTTCTATACTAGACGGATTTAGAGATATAGAAATATATGATCCACGGCGTCCTCTCTCGTGACAGCTTTGTGATAGGGTATCTGCGGACTGCTTGCTGCGGTGACGCACAGCATTGAGCTGCAACATCAAGTTCTGCATGTAACTTTGCGCCCTTCCTTCAGTGTGTCCGCGTGATCACCGAATGCATCACGTGCTAGCCGTTTCGAACCTAGCGTTATATCACATGACACGCCTTGCTTGGGCAATCGAGTGACGCCGTCTCGGAAAGCAGATCGGGTGTCCTTTTTGAGCTGGTTAAGTGTTCTTTCGTAGCCCTTCCAATTCAACGAAGAGGGATAGCGCTTAGAATTCCTAAAACTGTAGCTAAATCTCCTACCACTGGATGCTCCACAGCACTGTACAACATAACTGATTGCACAACGGACATTTTAAGTCCTCCAGACCGGACGCAGGCCGCAAATTTTTAACGGTAAAATTATTTTGTATAGGAGACATCTCGTTGTGTTGTACAATATGATAAAGTAATTTGTTCAAACATAAAGTATATATATATATAATCATTAATACACAGTTGGCAACATGTTTCGCTTCTAGTGAACCATCTTCAGGCCAATTCGCAGTATACAGACATGGTGCATGTGCGCACTCACCGAATGCACCATGTCTATATGAAGAACTGGCCTGAAGATTGTTCACCAGAACCGAAATATGTTGCCAACTGTGTGTTAATGATTATATGTACATATGTTGTGTTTGACTGAATAAATTACTTTATCATTGTAGAAATATTACTATTTGAACAAAAAAGTTTTCTCATATTAACGAGTCAATTATTGTAATTGCGGTCAATTAACCTTTTGGCGCCGGAATTATTTTTTTAATTTTAGCACACCCTGTATATAAAATGTGAATAATACAGGAACCAAATACGTTACAATTATGAAACAAACTGCATTTTGAAGAGAAAAAACGGAGATTATATACCATGTTTAAAATATTCAGTACCTATATTTGTTGAATAAATATATAAAATGCAACTTTAGAGGTTAGCGGTGCGG
>Ga0131853_10016240_pt1 | contig 13594 bp, 8 predicted proteins | sample TergutLab28metaG_FD_92764 | JGI IMG/M metagenome (GOLD analysis project Ga0131853, IMG submission 92764) | Labiotermes labralis P1 segment gut microbial communities from Petit-Saut dam, French Guiana - Lab288 P1 (version 2) (version 2) | ecosystem: Host-associated > Arthropoda: Insects >... | reverse complement strand
TGTTACACACACATAACTTATCCACTGTAGGATGTCAGTCCATTCCGCACTGTTACATCTCTATTTCCTGTGTTCATTACCCAGAGCTGCGTGCATGTTTTTTTTGGCACTTCAGCTCACTCAGAATTACTTGTTTCTGCAGACACCAACTATCTTACCTTCAGATCTGGGCAGAGGAGCTGCATCTCCAAAGCAGCAGAAACACACACGTTTCGAAAACTCAAAACCCCATCCCGGTGCAGAGAATGTGATTCATACGTGTACTTTCAGGGGTATGACTGTGCAGAGGTAAGACTGAATACTGTTCTTGAGGAAGAAGTTTGAAAAAATGGTCATTGTAAGGTACTAGTATTGGTGGTGGTGGTGGTGGTGGTGGTAGTAGTAGTAGTAGGAGCAGTAGTAGTAATAGTAGTAGCAGTAGTAGTAGTAGTAGGAGCAGTAGTAGTAGTAGTAGTAGTAGTAGTAGTAGTAGTAGTAGCAGTATTCATAGTAACAGTAGCTTTAATTTTAATTATTTACTGGTACTTAACACATTAATATTTATCAAACATCTTAAAGCAAATATGAATGTCAGTCACTTCTCTTTGATTACAAGTAAACAGAATATTACACCTCAGTGTAACTCGTCCATAAACATTAAGCAAGTAACAATGGTCCGAATTAATTGCAATATTTCTGCATACTCTATAATGTATCTGGCCTTTAATAACTATAAACTATTGACTGCAGTAACAAGAACATAACCACACAGAGTATTTGCCACCTCATGCTCTGTATCACACACTTCACCAACACCAAGAAACATCTTGATGGAATGTTTGCATTTTATACTTTTCACAATTTTAGAAGTATTAAATTATCAATTTTAACCATTATACACAAATACAAACAGTAGTTTAGAACCAACAATAAAGGAAGGCTGTAGGTTGTTCGAAAAACAAAAATTGAAATCTAACTTTATCTGATGCATACTGTTATGTGTTTCTAATATGTTTACAGTTTCATAATTTGGTTGATATGAACATGACCATATGTGGTCAATACGTGCTGCTATCACACTATGATTAATTAATAATCGAGTTGTGGTGACAGTGAAATGTATCATTTGTTGTTGTTGTTGTTGTCATCGTCTTCGTTGTCGTCAGTGGTGGCGGCAGTTATTACCACTTGAAGGCTGACTGGTCTGGGAGTTACTGTACCTGGCTCAGATCTTAGCCAGGACAGTGACTACCCTGACGAAGACTGTGTGTGGTTGCTCTCAGAGAACCCAGGAAATTTTTTGTTGGGACCTTGAATTAGGCTACGAATTCTTCCTTCCTCATACTTTTCAGTTCATTGTTCTCCATAGTGCTTGAATACTGTATACTTTGAAATACTGACACCATCATTACATAGGCTGTAAATGAAAAATAAAATCAGCTACTCATTTGAGTGTTCTGGGATCATGAAGAGAGAAGTAACAGGATGTTTTGTAATGTTGATGCCCATCTACACCTCCATACGTTATCACATCCCAGAAGACCAAAGTCTTGATACTGACAGCTGTCAAAACCTGAAATTTCACATCTTAGTACCGTCATATACGGTGTGCAATACCATATCCAATATCCTGTTCTCCAGAACATTTTGTAAACTGGCTGTATTCCAGCACAAATACATTACAGTTAGCACCAAACAATTTCAGGGCTGGATCTTGGTTTTCTCATGTTGTTCTGATACCATATTGCCTCAGACGGTGCTCTGTGATTAGTTATAGATTAAAACTAATTCAGTCTCAAGGCACAACAGCTTTTTTTAAATTATTAAATGTGCATTATAACATTTTGGGCGTGGTGTTCAAAACTAAGTAGAAAGCTTTATTCCCAAGCATTCCATGTATACGTTTCCATATGTGTAATTACAATTGGTTTGCAGTGTGGATTGGCATGCCACAAGAAGTGTCTGGAGACTCTGGCCATCCAGTGTGGACACAAACGGCTGCCACGCAAGATGACAACATTTGGTGTTGATCTGGGCCAGCACCTTACTGAGACAGCAGCCCTCATGCCACACATTGTCTGCAAGTGCATTGATGAAATTGACTCCCGTGGTAGGCTAATCAAGGTAGGCAGGCAAAATGCTTTTAGTCCCACATATTTTACGTTGATCCTTGAGCTTCATGTTGGGCCAGTTGGTGCTCAGTACCATCTGTTGGTGTATGTGTTTGAGTACTAATTTCTTTTATTAAGCCCCCTAATTTTCATGAGACCTAGAAGGAAGTCATATAATTAAAAATCACTCTTACAGCCTTTCTGTAATTCGCTTACTCACATAATTTCAATGTGAGGTATGTAAATTGTTCTGTAACTGGCTGCATATGAAATTGTGACCTGTCTTTGAAGGCAGTTTGTGTCTGTGTGATATATAAGTACACACAGCACTTGAAGTTTGGTGCAATGGGCCTCTCTCATGTTATAGCCTTATAGGCGTGTTTGCAAAACTGCAAAAAGCGACTATTAGCTTCATTATGTCTGTCCACCTGTCTGTCTGTATGTCTGTCTGTTCACATGGAACAACTAGGATCCAACTTGACATATTGTCATGGAATTTAATATTTGAGTATTATTTGAATGTCTGTTGAGAAAATTCAAGTCTCAGTTAAATCATACAAGAATAATGGGTACATTACGCAATGACCGATACTCATTTTTGATCATATCTCACTCTGTTCTTGTTAGAATGATAAATGTCTCGGTCAGAAGTTTTAGGAAAAATCAAAACACACATTTTGTGTTCAATGACATTCCACCCCCACCCCCACCCCCTAAAATTGTGCTGTTCACGAGGTAAAGTGGAAAAACACTGTAGAACAAGGCAGCCCACAGATGATATGGTGCATATGCATTGCATGCTGGATACCTAAGGCTACAGACACACACACTCACAATATTGCTTTTCCACTGCAACAATGGTTGCACGATCACACCTCAATGTTACATTACATGTACACTGACTGTTCTGTGTCCTGTACAATTTCTAAATCATTATATTTTTGTACAAACTTCAATGCATTTTATCTCTTTCTCCTTAATAATTAACATTTATGACAGTAAATTCACCCCATTAATAAATAACACACATGTGAAAATAAACATTCATTGTATTACCAATACTAACAACTTATTTTGCGTCTCTGGGTTGTAAGCTTAGTACTTTGTAGAGTTTAGTGTATGCAGAAGAATTTCATCAAGAAACATAAATGAGTAGCTTTTGGTAGAAGCAATATGTCATTTGTGGTGTTGCTGAAGATGGAGCTATTAACACAACTTCTGGACTTTTCTTGGTTGAGGGTCTGTATTTTAGTTACCACCCAAATAAGATGTCACAGCGTATGATCAAAAATCTTCCAATTACAGGGAATCTACAGAGTGTCTGGGGTCAAATCTAAGGTAGAGAAGTTGTGCCAAGCCTTTGAGAATGGCGCAGAACTGGTAGACTTGACAGACATTCATCCTAATGTCATAGCCAACGTGCTAAAGCTGTACTTGCGACAGCTGCCAGAACCTCTTCTCACATTCCGCCTTTACACGGAGTGTGTAAGGTAAGATTACATAAGGCACACTTTGTTACTGCTCTACATAATGGGAATCTTCATGACCTGTACTCCTCACCAGATACTGTTCAGGTGAGCAAATTAAGATGAATGATATGGCTGGGCATGTAGCACTTTTGGGGGAGACGAGACATGCATACAGGGTTTTGGTGGGGAGACTGAGGAGAAGAGGCCACTTGGAAGACCTAGGCATAGATGGGAGGAAATATTAAATTGTATTTTCAAGAAGGTGATGGAGGGTGCATGGACTGGATTGATCTGACTCAGGATATGGACACATGATAGGCTGTGGTGAATGCAGTAGTGAACTTTCAGTGTCTGTAAAATGTGGGGGATTTCTTGACTAGTTGAGAATATGTTAGCTTCTCAGTAAGGACTGTGCTTCATGTATTAGTTAGTTTCTCACACACTGAAACCGTAAACAAGAAAACTGGTACAATTTTTAAGCAGAACATAATGCATTGTTGCATCACACTCTCGTTTCGTACGAGTGCTGTACATCTTGAAAGATGTTAAGAAACAGTTTGTTAAAATAAAATGGATAGGCAGTAAGACATAAAATGGATGGGCAGTAAGGCATAAAATGTATAGGCAGTAAGACATAAAATGGATAGGCAGTAAGACATAAAATGCATAGGCAGTAAGACATAAAATTTGACTAAAATAATAAAAGAGGTAAAGCAATCCCTGTACAGGTCTGGACAGGCTGTGAGGTCCCAGGAGATTGAGGCTTCCAGATTTCAAGGCCATCAACACATGAAGGTAGTAAGATAGTCGTACACAATGGCCGCCTTTACTGCTCCATATTCCTGATATTCATTTTTGTTAGAGACAGAATCGACCCCAGAGCCATAGTGCGCCCTGAAGGACTATGTCAATGAAAAATTCCAATTACACCATTCATAATTGAATACACAACCTTCCAGCTTGTATTGCAGAGCCTCAATCAACTGTGCCACTGCGTGCCCCCTGACTAAAGTAACACTTCTATAAAATACATAGGAAAAGGAGCATTCAGTCTCAAGTATATTTAGTAGTATTGTGCTACGTTTACTGTATATACTGGTACATTACTGCAGGATGTCACATGTAAATATGGTTGTATATGCTAATGGATTAAATTATTGCTTATGTGGATAAGGATATAGAACCAGTATATAAAGATTTTATGTGTTTAAACGTGAGTGCTGGTAGAAGCAAGGGCACGGCGAGCTGAACAGTGTTATCGGTCCACCTCTGCTGTTGCTCACACCATAGTGGATAGAGAATGAATAACAAAGCATAGTTACAGAATTGCAAATGGGACAGAAGGTCTGAATTGCATGAAAGGCTTAGAGAGAAATAGTGTATATATGGAGGAAGACGTATTGTCGATGGCATACAAGTGGACAGAAATTGCAGAATCTTGCAATATGTACAGTACCGTGGGCATGGCAACTGCTGACTGTCTGCTAACAGCTGCATGTGAGTCCTACAGAAATGTAATGAACATTGATACCCCATATTGTGTAGGCTGTGAGCAGCACACATTAGGCACAATTAAGTTGAGATGTGAGATTTTAAAATGTTTTGTCTTTTAATAAAAGTTAACATGCTCCAATTGTTTAGAGAATGACAGTGACAACATGTGGAAAGTAAGAGATATTTGCATGTTGAAAGGCAGTTACATGAGTAGATATGTAGCTAGAAAGACAGACTGGTACACACACACACACACACACCACACACACACACACACACACACACACAAACACACACACACACACACACCATGCACACACCACACCACACACACAACACACACACACACACACACACCACACACACACACACCACACACACACACACACACACACACACACACACACACTCACACATTACATAAATCACAGACTGTGTCTGCACAGGCATAAAAGCAGGCTGTTCTGTATTATACTTGACAGAATAGCAAAAGAAAATCCATCCAATTCACCAGCAGAAGTAGGAACGGCCATGCAGGAACTCAAGGAGCTAGTGTGCAAGCTGCCACATCATCACTATCTCACACTAGCCGCGCTCATGCAGCACTTGCAGAGGGTAGCACGTGATGCTGACGTTAACAACATGCCTCCCAGCAACTTGGGCATTGTGTTTGGGCCCACTCTGCTGCGCACAGCTGAAGGTAGTGCATCACTGAGCTCGCTGGTAGACACTGTGCACCAGACTCGAGCCATAGAGCTCATGATTGCAAACGCACATTACATCTTTGGACCTCAAGATATCGCTAGTGCCCAAGTTTGTGCATCGGCTGAAATGGGATTTGGCATCAGGCACTCTGCAAGCGAGAAAATAGGGTCGTCTGATACTCTAGAAGGGAGCCATGATGCAGGTAGGAAAGTTCATCAGCTGCAGTGCACACAAAATTGAGTACAAATGTTCTAATCACTAAACATTTAAAATTCTGTGGCACCCTGTCTTATGTTCAGCTAAAAGCAGCACAATTTTGTGTGTGTATATATTTTGAGGGTTTTATTTCTAGGAGAGGAAATGGCTTCTGATGATGAGCTACCATACTTTTTACTGCCTGATGATTTAACAGGCAGACAACACATCCCCCATGAAGCTGTGCCAAAGGTGTTTGAAGGATCCCTGAAGGATTATCAAGGCCTTGAAGGGGTAAGAAGCAGATCTTGAAGTAATCTAACTCCTGTGTCATAAATGTGGCTTCATTTCTTAAAGCATTATTATTATTATTATTATTATTATTTATATTTATATTTATGGGAATCCAGTAATAATATATTTTGTAAAACATAAATCATGTTCACATAACATAGAAAAGTATGTGATTATGCTGCAGAGTCCAAGAGAGCTGAATAATTCTCCATTGCAGTTTATCTGTTTCTGTCAGACAAGAGACAAAACATATTGCAAACTTGAATTTGATGAAAATTGAAGCCTTTTGGGACATGACACATTGTCAACTGGTCAGTAGGTGGGTAGTCAGAGTGTTCCTGGACTATTCAGACCCTCAGCATTTTGGAGGGAGCAACCTCGTCAGAAAATCTGATAGCCATTTGTCAGTTCACATGACATCGTTTCCCAGCAGACTTGAATTTTCAGAAGATATTGCTCTATATTTTTTCCACGTATTCACAGTTCCTAGGATATGCTAACTACATATAACAGTGTATTATTGTGGAGTGCCTTTGTCAGTTTTCCTTCTTTGCTTACTGTTCCATTAGTTGGTCCAATTTTCTGCATATATCTGGACTCAATTCTACACATTTCCAAGAATGTTTGTATTTGCATATGGATTCTTGGAAGCATGGAATTAAACAATTATAACCACAGAAAATAATACACATTCAAGCAGAAAATCTTCTTGCGGTGTGTGGCATTCAATTCCATTCCATTCTCTAGTATGAGAGCAGAATTTTGTGAGATTTCGGGCTTCTGCCACGGTGTGAATAAGATCCTTGCTCTTCAAGGATTTTACACAGCACAAATTGGCAGTTTGGTACTTACATTTCGGGACTACCTATGTGTCCCATCTTAAACGTCGGTAACAAACTGCCAATCCATGCAGCCTAAAATCTCACAAGAGCGCGGACCTCAGAATGGAAGTACTTTACATGCTTAGTCCACACAATTCCAGTTGCAGCAGTACTTCTGGTTTTAGAAATGTTCCTGTTGAGTTTTTGTTTTTAATTGCTTTTGAATGATAATTGGTATACAAATTAATTAACACAACGAAGGGAAGTCCTTCAAATGTTGATAGTTCTACAGCTAATCATGAAATTCCCCTCGTTTTATGAAAGGTCTTTATTTCAAGCCAGATCAATCCAAGCCACACCCTCCCATGCTATTTCTCTAGAATCTGTTTAAATACTGTCATGTCATCTGTGCTTGGGTCTTCCACTTTTCTCCTGGTTTCCTCAGGAAAACCATTCATGTATTTGTGTTCTGCCCCATAAGTGCTATGTTTTCTTCCCATCTTATTCTTCTCCTTGATATTCTGTATACTGATGCACTTAGCAATCTGTACACTATCAGTGGGACCTAAGATAAGGGACTTAGCACAAAATATCTAACATGAATTATCTGTTTATTGTAAGGAAATTGTTTGAGACGTGAAATCTAGAAATGCTCTGGCCAGTCAAATTGACAACATAACAGATGCAGCGTTGTATCAAAAGTCCGCTACAATCATTACAATGAAATGGATATTAAGGCATTTTTACCTTTAATTGTTAATCTTATATTTGATTTTTAAAATGTGTTAAATTCGTTGTTCACTTTGGGCCATCATTAACCACATACATGAATTCAGATATAAATGTGATCTAGCAATAAAACAGTGAACATTGTGCAGGCACTTCCTCACTTTTTTCTTTTAATTTTTAGGGAAGGCTTCCCCATTGTGATATAAACTAATAAATAAAGTAATAATAAATAGAGTCCAACACAAATTTAATAAACTAACACTTTAAATAATTTCAAGCAACATGATTTGGCTCTTAAAAGCCATCTTCAGGCTGAATGTGGTTTTTACGAGCCAAAACAGGTTGTTGTCAATTATTGATAATGATAGTTAATTAAAGTATGTTAGACTGTATTTATTATTACTTTATTTAGTACTTACTCTTGTTTCTTTCAGCTTTCCTTGTTGGCAAATCAAGGAGCAGGCAGTGAAAATGCTGAAGCACCTGAAAAGCCTGGGAAGAGTGTGTCAGCAGAGGCTGAGGAAAAGGTTGCCGAGGGAATGCATTGTGACCAAGCGGACATTCAGGACTGGACAACTCAGAAGCCCGCGCAAATGAACACCCAACACACAGAGAGTTCTGCTGACTCTGACTACAGCTTTGAGTCCCATGCCAGCAGTTCTGTGGAGAGTCGGAGCCCTCGCGATGTTGAGGAGGGCTGTGATGTGTTTTTGGAATTACCTCAGTGGTGCAAGAGAAGTGCCAGCGCTGCAACAGGGATCAGAGATTCTCCCACTGCTTCCACAAGCCACTATCCAGATGATGCAACAGACAGAGCTGAGGCACTTTCCGCAACATGTACCACCAGTTCCACTGCAGTGAGCACTGGTATGAGTCAAGTTACATCCATCGTCAGCAGCATCTAAAGAACTTTAGAAAAGCTAGTAAGAGTTATTAAGCATATGAAATTGTCGGCTAATTTTTTGTGTCCCACTTGACCTATTTATTCCCACATATCTGAAAAATCTCAGAACTGAAAGTAAGTAACTTTTCAATCTGTAGTAGCTGAAAACTGTCATTGGCATTATTATAAAGTATTTCAGGCCCTTGTGATGAAATTGTGTGCACACAGAATCTGTGTTTGCCACAATGACAGAATATTAAATGCAACAACTCAGGAATATTTAATCTTTATCTTGTTCATTTCCTTGCACTAATGTCACTATAGCAAATAAACACCAGCAAATACTCTCATATATTATCAAATCCCCACTTTATTAACACTGTATGTACCTGCAATACAGTATACGCTACATGCTACCACTAAGTTGAATTTTACAATTGGTGATTCATTTTGTTTACCCATGCTGCTAGTATGTATCAATTATTCTCCCTGCAGATGACCCTATAAGGGTTGAAATATGTTACAATTTTGTGCAGTGTTAATAGTGGTGATATAACAATATATGAGTTAATTTGCTGGTGTTTATTTGATGTAGTCAGGAATATATAGTTACAGAATAATGCACTAGGTTATCAAGTGCATATAACTGTGTGAATTAGAGACAGTGTCCATTTCTGTATTTTAGGCACTGTTACAAGTTTAGAGATGAATCATTTCAAAAACTTCTTCACAGACTTTTCCTAAACTAATTACATACAGAAATTCTTTATGTAACGCCCCTTTTGCATCTCTCAATAAACTTCTACTCAAATATTCCTCTATATCTTTATGCATGAAACTAATTTTTCTGAATGACATGAAACTGCAGAGAGCTATAGAGCAACTTGTTTTATGTGTGGCTAAGAAATGTAACTTTGATCAGCCCTGTCGAAAAGTATGCCAGGTCTGTTTATTGTATGTCAGCTTATTAGCCAGCACATCTAGTTTCAAAATGTTGCCATGCCTGCCTCTCTACTGGAAGAATACTCATTTGTTAATCCTAGTGATTGTTAAAACTGTTGCCTGGACAAAAGTGTTAAGTTAAGCAGATCTCTTACTGTAAACCATCCACTCTGTTGTTTTAGTTACAATAGTCATTAAACTAATTCTTTGTGCCCCTTTGTATTCAGGAAAGGTCTTACCAGTCGTCACTACACCATGGAATGAGTAATTGTATTATTTATTGTACTTTCTTCCTTTCTGAATAATAGCAATTCAGAAAGAGAAATGAAAGGAGGTCAAATATGTTAACATGTACAATACTTTTATTCGTGCAAACTGTTTCTTTTTTCGCACATCAGGAGACCATTCCACCTACATTCCAGCACATCAGAGTTACAGTGTCAGCATGTTGGCAGCAATGCACAGTGCAGAGATGCAGCAGGATGTGTCCACCCTTATGAATTATGCAGAGAGGACCAGCATGATGGAGATGATGTTTTCAAACAGAACTTCTTGTTACCAAACAGAAAAAATTACAACAGTGAAGTATCCTGGCCTGGAACACGTTCCGATGGGTGAGAGAAAGGTGACATCCATAGAAATGGACAGGAAAGTGATGACACCATATTCGCATCTTGGTACTTTCCACTTTTCTAAAACTTCGTCTGTGACAAGTACAACAGAATGTCCTAGGAATGAGTGTACACTCATGACTTGTATGGAAAACGCTAAGCTAGACGATGGATTAATGGACAAGACTCAGTTACAGTAACAAGTGCAGCAGGGACTCATAGCTGAGTGGTTCTCCACAATACTGGTAACTTGTATTTTCAGATTTGTAATGTATGTTTCTATTGTCCTGTTTCTGTAACAATACTGTTCTATATTAGGAACACAATATCATGTCGGGTTGGACATTCTATAAATATAAAACTCTTAGTAAGTGCAAGAATTAAAACTCCAGTCATTAACTGAATAAACTGCACTTGCAGTATTGTCTTTACAGCATCTCGCTCTTCACAGTTGTTTTCCTGCCTTCTTTGTAAAAAAAAATTAAAATGTTTTACCGAACCCACTGACTTCTGTATACACGTTTAGTCCATCTTCTTACAAAAATCTTGTCATCTCTGATTCATGCCCTTCTTAATTTTTTAGTATTTTCAAAAGTCTCTCGCTTTACATTGCCTTGACACAATTAATCCAAATTCTTTTACATTTAAAAATTTTACCCATTTTGTGTTCTGAAATCTGAATTCCTCTACCATCTTTCTTCCCTTGCAAGGACAATACTTTCCGCAGTTTGTCTCACAAATTTCAGCAGCTGTGACTCAGGGTTTGTCGTACGCTCTCAGTATCTGATTGTTGTCTCATGTAAAGCTAGGCTGTTACGAATTGTTCAAATTGTGTGTTGCTGAACTTTTGGAGGATTTAAAGCTGTGTTGATGATAGTGACAAATCCTGAACCAGGGCTCCGGTCTAGCAGAAAGGTACATAATGCAGGATTACACCAGATCAGGATTTGTCGCTGGTTGTTGATGTCTGTATCTTTTAAAAAGTTAAAGGTGTTAGCTGTACATCTTTCACAGCTTCATGTGACAGTGAACACCTTATTGTCTATTATATGCATGTTGCTAGAGCCACATCACTATGAAGGGAATTGCTGGCTTGTCTTCCAGAATGCTGGCTTCAGCTGTGAACAAGAAACGCAAGGTTGGTGTAATGCATCGTGGTCAAAGGATGTGGACAGCACAGATAGTTCTGGCTTATATTTAATTATTTTATAGGCATGTCACTGTAGACTCATAAGTTTACTGAATGCATACTACAAGATTCATTCAACACTGTAGACAAAAATTAGAAAAATATTCTGACCTGTTTATAACAGAATGCAGAAATGTCTGAGAATAAACTGCCTATGTACAGATTCGATATGTTTTCTAACAATATTGATGGAGAAAGACAGGCAATGTATGTGCAATGCAACATTGAGGAGCAGTCACATAACCATTGTTGCCATCAAAAAACAGTATTACATATTCTGAGTGAATGTTTGTAACCTTAGTTACCCAGCATGCAAAGCACATGCGCCATATTATATTGTCATCTGTGGCCTGTCCAGCTGTACCATATTTTTCCCCATTATCACATAAATGGCATGATTTTTGGAAAAATGTTATTGAACATGAAATGTGTGTTTTGATTTTCTCTGCAACTTTTATCTGAAAAATTTCTCATTCTCAGAAGAATTCAGCGAGGTATTATCATAAATGTACATAGGTCGTTATTTAAAGTAACCGTTATTTTTGTCAGATTTTCATCAATCTTGAATTTTCTCAACAGATTATTAAAAATTCCTCAAATATCACATTTCATGATAATCCGTCCTAACACACAATTATTCATACGGCTAGACAGACAGACAGGTGCACGGACATATATAACGAAGCTATTAATTGCTTTGACAGTTTTGCGAACGCGCGTTAAGAAGTTTTGTAGCTGTATGTGGATGCACTTAGCCACAGCAGCAAAATGAGTTGAACTGCCATCTGGTGGCGCAATTAGACACTAATTACCACACATTGCCGCTAGTTGTGGGTTTATGGCGAGGTGATAAGACTAGAGTCTCATGGAGATAAAATCAGGTGAGATACTGCAAGTTTTGGTCTTGTTAGACAAGAGCATTTTTAAAGTTAAATATATATTTCGTAAGTTGTAACAGTTACTAGTGAGATGTACGCTTTCGGATATTAGTGACTATTGTTGGGGTGACGGATATTAGTGACTATTGTTGGGGCGATGGAGAGGTTAGGCGCCAGTTTTACTGAAAGAGAGTTACGAGTTTGGCATGTACTGAAATCGTATCTTTAGGATCTTTGAATGTTCTTCATATCGGTGTAATTATTACATGAAAACCAAACGACGCTTCTGTAACTGGGCGCTATCGTGTGTGGAAAATATTTCGAAGTCATGCAGGGAAGGAACCGCGGGATTTAACAGATGAAAGAAAATTTATGGTATTCCAAAACCGGCGTTGAAATGTAATTTGTACGTTGAAGTTCGAAGGCAGAATTAAGGGACCAGAGTGCAAGGTTAGTGTCGAAGTTAAGATTGAGTGGAGCCGTACCTCCAGTCCCCCAGTATGCCTTCGTGGCGTATATAGAGACATTTTTTATTGACCAGTGGCGGCCAAATGTATACATGATGATTAATTTGCCTAAGCAGAAATCCCGACATCTTTTCTGCAAGAAGCCAAAATTCCTTAACCGGTACGATTTGTGGAGCTGTCCTTTCTTTTGTTCGACATAAGCAAGTTAACTGCATGTGGACTTTACACTCTAAGACAATGCTATATACAAATCTTTCAGGCTGGGGAAGAATGTGTCGTTTCTAATGACTTTGACGCCATTATCTGGCGGACCACTGATTTCCACTATTTTTTGTCGCCTTCTTCCATATCTTAATCCTCTCTTCGTTCTGTATCGCTTCCACCTCGTTTCTCTTGCCTCACTTCCAGCCGCAGTCGGCATATTTCACAAGAGTTCAGATAGCAGGACCTTACGCCCGCTGTCACTAGACTGATCCCTTCTCGCAGCTACAGTTCCCAGGTAGACTGACAACACATTTTTTCACATTTGTTACGGAACATTTGCCTCAACATTTAGGATTCACATTTATATCTCCCGCATGTCTTGCTTCGTTTGTGTATGGACTGTAGCGTTAATTAGTTCTTAACCTTTTGGCGCCGGAATTATTTTTTTTAATTTTAGCACGCCCTGTATATAAAATGTGAATAATACAGAAACCAAATACGTTAGAATTATGAAACAAATTGCATTTTGAAGAGAAAGAAACGGAGAGTATATACCATGTTTAAAATATTCAGTACCTATATTTGTTGAATAAATATATAAAATGAAACTTTAGAGGTTAGCG
>Ga0131853_10016237_pt1 | contig 13595 bp, 10 predicted proteins | sample TergutLab28metaG_FD_92764 | JGI IMG/M metagenome (GOLD analysis project Ga0131853, IMG submission 92764) | Labiotermes labralis P1 segment gut microbial communities from Petit-Saut dam, French Guiana - Lab288 P1 (version 2) (version 2) | ecosystem: Host-associated > Arthropoda: Insects >... | reverse complement strand
TCTTTTTTTTTTATTTTTGTGGGTGGGGGTGTTGGTTGGTTGTTTTGGGGGGGGGGGGGGGGGGGGGGGGGGGCGTTGAACCCCCCCCTCGGTATGCCACTGGCTGTAGCTGGCAGTTATATTGTATGCTATAATATTTGCAATAACTGACATACTTTGTAATTATTCAAATTATGCAAATAACGGATTTTAAACTACAGGTACTCCCCGACTTGGGAACAACAAGACATGCTCTGAAGACCTCATTATAAGTCGATAATATAAATGTGGTGGAATATACAGCCTCAGCATTGCAAGGGGGATGCAAATAAGTAGTCTTTCTGCTGCAAATTAATCAGAACAGAGTTTCTTAAACAAAATACTGAACTGTAGTTACAAATCAAATTTTAATTCCATTTTTATGGTGGTTTGAATTGAAACTTTCTCAAGGAAATTTTGGTCGTAATTTCGGTCAGTCATGAGTCGAGAAGTGGCTGTAGTCAATAACCTTGCCAATTACGCATTTCAAGCATAGGGTTTAGTACATGTAATACCTGTTTGGCACTGCAAAACCTTTTTGCAAACACAGCACATGAACAGGTTTTATATAATTCCCAGAATAAATGCAGGGTGTTTCCTTATGAAGCACTAGCTGTCTGGTCTTTGTAACAGGGGTGTAATGTTTCCTGTTAGATATACACTAAAGCATTAGATGTTATTTGAGATGACTTTTACATTTAAAAGGGTTAACTGGGGTGTAATATGATTATTCTCACACAGAGGTTAAGTATTTCTATGGACAGATCAGGAAGAATATGAGTAATATGATCTATGAAACTGAGGCACTGATTGTAGCGTCACAAGTGAGCGTACTAAACGTTACTTGACAATTCTAAAAAAAGGTAAAGCAGTCCCATTACAGGCCTGGACAGGCCCAGAGGGTTCCAGGAAGTTAAGCTTCCCAGATTTCGTGACAATGACAAAGGATGGTGGTAGGTTGTCAGCCTTAAACACCAGCCGACTTTACCCCCAGGAAATATTCCTGGTACTCATTTCTGTTGGAAGCTGAGTTGACCCCAGGGCCATAGTGCAATCGGAAGTATTTTATGTCAACGAAAAATCCAATGACACCATCTGGGATCGAACCAGCGACCTTCCGATTTGTAGAACAGCACCTTAACCACTGTGCTACCGTGGTCCCCTCTGACAATTCTATATTAATCATTAAATGACCAGGTTGATTTTTAAATTTTAGGGCAAGGTTTGGACAGAGAGAGAAATACATAAACAGCATTTTGTAGAAAGTAATCCAGAGATTAAGCAGCACATCTTAAAAATGCACTAAATTTCCTTGTTGCCTAAATGTGTAAAATGAATTTTGATGGGTGTTTTCTTTTATGTACATTCGCATACGTGAATGTAGGTCATTTACAGGTCAGTGGCAAAGGTTCGCACCAAATGAAATGGAAGTCTGATCTTGAATTATGAAGTTGGGCTGGGGCAGAAAGCGAGGATATTTTGAAAGATTCCATTCATCTGGGATATTTGATGATGTGAGCGGGTAATGGATTCCTGACGTTTCGGAGCAATGTCGGAATATGTCATTCTTGTTGGACAACTCTGACCCTTGTCTGAGGCCACTGCACTGTCTGGAAATGTCAGGAACCAATTACACAGTGATGCAGCACCACATCACAGAAGACAAAAACCTACGCGACACAGCTACAAAAACCTACGCGACACAGCTACAAAAACCTACGCGACACGGCTACAAAAACCTACGTGACACGGCTACAAAAACTTTCAAACTGCTCACTTTCTATTTTATATGACTATTTCAGTATTCATGTGTGGAGACTGAGGGGAACAGCGACAGGACTAAAACTGAATGTATCTCAAATAAATATAAGATGTGTTATATGTTTTTTATGTTTACGGTTCCGTGCATCGCTGATCTATATTAATAACTGTCCGAAATGCAATACAAAGCAGTCTATTTATTATTCTGCAAGTTCACTCTACATGTTTTGGGTGCCAACCACACCCATCATCTGGAGCCCCAGTATTGGTCATATTTTTTGTTTAGCTACCTCCCTCCAACGTGGCCAAAGCAGTCTATTTATTATTCTGCGAGTTCACTCTACATGGCCATGTTGGAGGGAGGTAACTGTAAAAAGAATATGACCAGTACCAGAGGCTGTAGTTAGAGTTTTGTGTACATCCAGATGATGGGTGTGGTTGACACCCAAAACATGTAGAGTGAACTTGCAGAATAATAAATAGACTGCTTTGTGTTGCATCTTGTTGGACAATTATTAATAAAGTAAGACGTATTACTTTTCAGCTGAACTGATTTAGGCCAGCAGGTTTAACACATGCTTAAAGAACTAACCTTTATAACATTAGCTGAATAAATAATGTACAGTAAATTAAATGACAAAATAAAGCAATATTTTATACATGTTTACATTTCCCAACTGGCACCAAACAAGCAAAAGGAATGTGGGATGGACATTGCAAATCTAACCATTCTGTAAACCAACACAGTGTCTCAATTTCATTTGGCAAGTCCTAGAAATCTGACTTCTTCACCTTCATCTCTCTCAAAACAGAGCGGACCTTGCTGTTAAATTCAGTCCTTTAAGTCCAGATATTCTGAAATGTTTAAAGGACAAATTTGAATGAGACTGACACAACAAAAACTACGAGGTGGCAAGTTGTACTTACAGAGTCAAGAAGTGAGAAAATGGAAAAACTCTTACACTACATCTAAAAAATTTAAGGTAATGAGAATTTTCACTACAGAAATGGGTCACTCAGTTCAGTGTTACTAAAGCAGTAAATCACCATTATTCCAGATCCTGCCTCTTTATCCACAATACAGAAGTCCTTCTCCCAGTCATCCTCATCATCCATGGCTTCATACAACTCTGAATCATTTAGAGGTTTAGAAGGCAGTGGATGATTCTCATCTGGGAAATAAAACACCTCCACTCCCTGCCTGTTCTGATGTGATCGTGTAGTTCCTGTAGAATATACAAACAGTAAGGTAAGGGAGCATATCCAGACCTGTTCTCTAGCAGCAAACTGCTGTATGCTGCACCAAGCACCCTTTTTAGCCATGCTACAGTTCAGGCAGTTTGCCAACAACTTCTCAGTGAGGGGGCCTGGATTCAAGCCAAGGATACTGGATGTGGAATCTATGATAGATGAAGTAAAAGATAAAGTTGTTTCTATACACGCCATGAACGCACATAAAGGAAGTGTATGTCTAGCTCCAAACATCCTTAACTTCAGCACTAGTTGAAGGCAAGTGGTCAGCTTCACACACAAAGTACTCCTGATAACCACAAATCCCACACACACAATGTCCTGGGATGGAACCCATGACTCTGCCTGAACCATGGCACTGCCTGACTGTGGGTTTATGATAACACACAACAGAACGGTAAAAATAATAAATATTTACTTGACTTTCCACTCGGGTGGATACCATTTGTGTCCTTCATTGCTTCCTCCATCATGTCATGAACATGGTCCACCTGTGACTTTGACAGGTGGTGATTATTGTTTTGGTTATTGTCAATGGCATTCATATTTACAAGCACTTGGTCCACTTTTGCACTTCCACTATACATAGCACTTCCATAGTTCTCACAGTCATCCAATGACATAAGATCACCATCTGCAGCGAAGTACGTCAACAAATCGGTCAAAGCTTTCCCTGAGTCAGCACAAGTTCGAATATGGAGTATATTAACAGATGCTCGGAGATCAACTCTTGGACTGCCATGATTTTGCTCTGCGGCTCTGTCATACAGTCTTAACGAGAGCTCAAACAGCCCCAAATCCAGTACACACACGTAATCTCTCTTAAGATCTACGGGTGGTGACTGATGCCTGAAGCCAGTCTTATTAGAGACAAACAATGCAGCATCTTCAGCCATGAAGCGTAAGGTGGAAGTGTTTGTCTGAGCTGCAATATTGCTGGAGACACTGAAGCTGCCGACTGTGATCACTGATTTCAAAGGAAGGTGGATTGGCCTGCAAATGAAATCATGTGGCATCATCATACATTATTCTGACTTTATAGCACAGTTCCACATGCACAAATTATGCAGGACCAGATAAGCAACACCAAGCTGATTATGGATGATAAAATGGGGGGTAATGCAGGAGAAATGGCATGACAGATTTCCATAAAAGTCCCCAATATCAATGTCAGAGAAATCTGTCTAGTGGAAGCCACACTGATATGAGCTGACAGATGGACAGACATGATGAAGGTAACAGACACTTCTAGAAAATATGCAAATGAGCCTAAAAATCAGGACATGCTACACATAAGGAAAGACCTTGTTATCTAATTCTGCCTGCTCCCTGCAGGCAGGAACTGTTCAAAGAGTTCCAGTTCATCTCCAGAGTGCAGCAGCTATCAGAGTTCTTCCTCCTCATGATATACTAATGCAAAAACAGACAAGTTGATGCAGGATGACAGAAGAAAATATTATGTCAAAAACAGTGTAGTGCATTTTAGGTCTCACACAATTTTCACATTAAAAACTACTAAGATGTTAATTTACTCACATTTACTGGTCTATGGAATCTTAAATTCTGACACATCACCAGCCACAACAGTACCTGTAATCCACAGCACAGTCCCACAGATGCATATGCAATTCTGTGATCACTTCCAGTGGAACATAGCCATGCACAGGATAATTTATCACATCAAAGAAGTCCACAATCTGCGTGAACCAACTGTGGTTGCTGGTGCACATCCGATGTCTTAGCGTGGCACCACGAAGACTAGCTGCCACTCGGAATGTCTGGAAAGGTACAGTATGCAACCTGAATGCCAAACATCACTTGCACACGAAATCATACACCATTCATATCACGCACCAGAAAGTACAGTCCTGCCTAAATAAAATAAAAAAATAAAGTCTGCAATGCACAAACTTTGTTCCTTACCGGCCTCCCATCCCCCCCCTCCAAACTGCTTATATCATTCCAGGTATTTCAGGATTTTCTAAAAATCCACAATCCCTCCCTTCTAAATCATGTTACTGTTTGGGAATATGAGAACCCTGTCAAAATGTTTACATTTATCGATTAGAAATCCTACAACAATGATTTGCAGAACCTAACAGAAGTGCTGCTGAAGATACAAATCTTGTGGACGTGATGCTGTGTCATTAGTTAAGTTTTGACATCCTGAAGGATAGTAGTGTCTTCTTCTTCAGGGTCAAGCAGTCCAAAAAGAATGACTTCGTCTCGTTGACCCTGAAGACGAACACGCTGGATCCTTTCGAACAATGAAAAGTACTCATCCAATGACATGTTGTCACAACCCAGAAGACTCAAATCTTCAGCGCCACTGCTGTGGGAACATAACACAATAAGAGAATCCTGTATAATTTTCAGATTTACTGATCAGAAATATTATGTCGATCAACCATGTAATGAATGTGAATAAGCCATACTGATGGCCTGTACTTTGGGCACAAGGCTGTACTTAATGACACAGTCTTACCTTAAGGTTGCGAACGGTATCGTCCACTTCGATTCTGATGGCAACGGCAAGCATGTCTGAACTATTATTACTGTTGCCTGTACCAACTGGTCCTGATGTTCCCACTACTGCTCCTGCTTCTGAGCGATAGATGGTTGCATTTAGATGTGGCGGAGGCGGGGAGCCAACCGACTTCAAGTGCGGTGTTTCATATGATGTAGCTACTAAGCCTGTAACAACACATACATCAAATTAAATGACACAATTACTACTCATGTTATAATTTTTAAATTACAAGTGTTCTGTTTCATAATAAAGGTGACCCCATTCTTATAAAAAAACCAACTAGATGCAATAATTTCTAAAATTTATTTTTGGAATAAAACTCCACATGTTTCAGACAGTTCCTCTGTCCATCATCAGGAGTTTTTCACTGTACACACAGCAATGGTTCCATCCTGATCCTGCTCGCAAGCTGTCAGCAAATCTGTATGACATATACCATTGCTGTGTGTACAGTGAAAAACTCCTGACAATGGACAGAGGAACTGTCTGAAACATGTAGTTTTATTCCAAAAATAAATTCGAGAAATTAGTGCATCTAGTTGGTTTTATTATAAGAATTTATCACGATGCATGGTCACCTGAACGTCAAAGGTGACCCCACTAAATAAGCTTCTGGCCAAGGTACTGTCATCATAATGTTATAAATATAAATCCTTTTATATAAAAATTTCTTATGTATTGTGTACACACAGCATACAAACAAGTGCATCTCAGACTGTGCACTGCTGTCTTCGCCCAGAAAAAGGATCCAACAAGCCAAGTCTTTGGGATCACTTACAAGCCACAGGCAACTGACAGATGACTGTGCCCCTGCTCCTGGGGGTGATGGCCAGCAGTGACCTCCACCCTGTCCAGGCATGAAATGGGATATAAAGACACACCAACTGTGTAGATGGTTAGACAGTCAGCAGCATAACACGTCACAATGTGCAGTATGTTGTGACTTGTTTAACTTAGGTTTTATTTATTTTTATGTAAAGCATAAACATTGTTATATTGATCTGTTTCAGCATATGCTTATTTATGTTCTGTGAGTTAAAATTATTTTGATGAAAGTGGTTTCTTGAGGTTGGATCCCAATACCAATCTCGCTACAATACGTGATACAGCATACCCACTGAACACAGGATTTGCTTAATCCACTTCTGATGCAAATGCCTTCACTGTGTTAAGTTGCACTGAACAGCAATACCAGCGTCTTCAAATCAGCACATACAAACAGCAGCTGCCATCTCTAATTCTTATAATAAAACCAATGAGATGCACTAATTTCTCAAATTTATTTTTGGAATAGAACTCTACATGTTTCAGACAGGTTTTATGTCCTTCATCAGGAGTTTAGTACTGTATACACAGTGATAGGTGTATGTCATACAGTACTAGACTCCTGATGATGGACAGATGTTCCATCCTGATCCCGCTAGCAAGCAGCCAGCAAAACCTGTATGGCATAAACCTTTCACTGTGTATACAGTACTAAGACTCCTGATGATGGACAGAAAACCTGTCCAAAACATGTAGAGTTCTATTCCAAAAATAAATTTGAGAAATTAGTGCATCTAGTTGGTTTTATTATAAGAATATATCACGGTGCACGGTTCTCTGAACATCAAATTTGCCATCTCTAACACAGTTTTTAACACATCAAGTCCTTGCACTATCTGCAGACTGCTTATGCTCCTGCAGTGTATCCACAGGTTATGGTAGATACTTTACTTGTAGTAATATAAAACAGAAGTTTACCTATAATGCCTATGATACTGCCATATGTTACAATAAGAATATATCTAACCATTGTGATAGAGGGAAGCACGATTGACTTGGACACAAACATAACCAAGACAAGGATTTCCTTTGTAGCCTGTAACGGAGAATATGTTGCCTTCATCAAACATCACCTGAAGTTCACCATGCTGCCCAGGAATCACATTTTTCCCAGAGTCCTAAAAGAAACACACCACATTACATAACAAGATTATACACGGGGATAAAGGAGGATCTGGGAAGAAATATGAGGCAGAGTCAAACAGTAAAGTGAATTTATTAACCCAGTTCAGTGCTCATCATACCTGCAACAAAAGTGGACTACAGCTGACATGCAGTGTGATGCCGATAAAACCTAACAACCAAGAAAGTCATCAGCCAAGAACATGGGAAGTAATGGGTGGCCAATTAAATCTCAGGTCTTTGCACAGTATGTGAGGCACTTAATTCCAGCTCCAATGAGTTAAAATTCAGAGCAAAGAGATCTGTGGGAGGACCAAGAACATGAAGGTTAGGTCACATACCGTGAGACATCAAGAATGACTGTGCGAAGAAAAGAAAGAATGGTAAATTTGCATCTTTCAATGTTTATAAAAATGGAATAATTACAGAAGAAGAAAAGGTGTATGGGTTAGCCATCTATTTCACTTTATGTAACTACACCACACGCACAATCACAAAGGACCTCAATACGTTGTATCCTGAACAACCGAGATTTCTACGAATGATCAACAAGCAGTACGTACCCTGACAGGAGTAAAGATGCTGATTACACCTTGACTGACTGACAATGTCACTGTTATATAGCTCTGCCCAAGCTGATTGCTGCCCAAGAGCTGCTGCTTCCGCCTGTGCCGCTGACGGTGTTCATAGACGGAATAATAGACACCTTCTGTGTCTTCTGAGTCAGAATCAGAGTCTGAAACAGCAAGAGCACCACAGAACATATTTTATGAGAAATTCTTTTATGTATACAGTGGACTGTTCGCTTTAACTGGTGCCTTCTTCACCAACTCTGACTTTGTCACATTCATTCTTTCCACAGAGGGAGAGAGGGATGTGGTGGTGGTGGTGGTGGTGGTGGTGGTGGCGGCGGCGGCAGTAGTACTAGTAGTATCAGTAGTAGGTAAAAGGTAAAGCAGTCCCATTACAGGCCTGGTAGAGGCCCAGAGGGTTCCAGGAAGTTAAGGTTTCCAGATTTCGTGACAACGGCAGAGGATGGTGGTAGGTTGTCAGCCTTACGCACTGGCCGCCTTTACCCCCAGGAAACACTCCTGGTACTCATTTCTGTTAGAGGGTGAGTCGACCCCAGGGCCATAGTGCGACTGGAAGGATTTTATGTCAATGAAAAATCCACCGACAACAGCTGGGATCAAACCAGCAACCTTCCGATTTGTAGCACAGCACCTTAATCACTGTGCTACCGCGGTCCCCCATCAGTAGTAGGAGGCTTTTGTAATTAACTTAAGAGCTTAGTTATAATAATACTATCAGACATTCAAACATTATTACCCTCTTGCAGGACAGAAGGAAGAGAAAGCCAGTTGCATGTATGTTTACTTTGCCACGTAAGACAGTTGGTCTCATTATTAATATGAGTGACAGTATAAAATGCAAGGTGTTGTTCACTAAATACAAACATACCATACTGAACACCAGACTTGCACATGCTGAAAGCTGGGTACAGTGATTCTTGAAGTACAGTGGATGCAAGGTCCAATGCTGTTTGACCTTTCCCGCCATACTGCTCTACAGGTTTTGGGGCAGATGGCAGCCACAGGAACATGTCTGTGTTGAGTCTATAAAATAACAGTATACTCACATGAAATCCTTCTACACAATTTCCTGCACGTTTCAACAGGTGGCCAAGTTATAGAGTAATGACTAAGTATAACATCACAGGAATATGCTGGTTCCATAGAACGCATGGCCAACTGTGACAGGTTGCTGAATTACAAGTGCGGTCAACTTTACAGGTTTTACAGTACAACTGTGGCCATGTATCTGCTTGTCTTCCCATTAACTTTTCAATGAAAATCATGCCACTACAGTCTTCCCCATCTTATGCTTTTTTTTACTTTCCTGTTATCACTAATACAAATATGGTGGCTGTGAACTTCTGAGGTGCGCATGAAACTAGTGCTTGTGAATATTAGGGCATGAAAAATAAGCAAGTTTGTGAAGTATATTTCTGCAGAATTTAAAACAGCAAAGCAATGGCATAAACTGTACATTTACCTTCCCATCTGATGGTGGTTACAGAACGACCACTGAGATTAAGCATTTCGAATGTGGCTACTCAAATGGACTCTTCACAAACGTTAACAAGTATGAATGCAGTGATGGTGAACGATTTTGAGGTTGTAAAAAGGTAAAGGTAAAGAGATCCCATTAGAGGCCAGGTGTGGCCCAGAGGGTGGGTATAGTTATAGCTCTACTCTTCCATGACTGCAGCACTAGAAGGGGGTGAGTGGTCAGCAGCATGCCCCGGCCACACTTTACCTCCGGGAAAGACCCGGTACCCATTTTACAGGAGGCTGGGTGGGCCCCAGGGTCGGTCTGGACGGGTGGAAAATCTCGTCCCCACCGGGATTCGATCCCGGACCATCCAGCCAGTAGTCAGTCGCTACTATACCAACTGAGCTGCCCAGCCCATGACTTTGACGTTGTATCTTAAAAATGCCATGTCATCAGAATTTGTTCTTTTGGAACTCATGAACATACATGCAACACTTAATGTCATAATTAGGAATTTACTGCTGTTGCCAGTTTTACCGTACAGAATGAACAACTTTATGAAACAACGGCATCATGATTATTCTGAATTTTTATTACCTGTTATAAATAAGTTCATATACATGCTTTGAGGAAAGGTGCATGCTGGCACAAGGAAGGCTGATATCTAGCTGGATGCGACTGTTGCGAGAAGCATAATCTATAAATTCTGCCATCTCCTGTTTGTCGCCAGGTATCAAAAGTTCTTCACCTTCACCTGGGGAAGAAGAAAATGAAAAACACACCTTTTACATGCACACATCCACACCAGAATTTCAGTGCATGGTTTAAATCTATGGCCTACTCACTCCAAGTAACTCCAATTAGTGTATTCTTATTCCTTGTTCACCGACCAAGGAAACACAAACCTGAGAAATTTCAGTCAAAAGTAAATAGAATGCATACTCCAAACTTATCTGCACAAATTTAAAACTTGTGTAAATTTTAATACAATTACTTACAGTGCAGGTAACCACAGACATGCAGGCAGGGAGTCCAAAAAACATACTATGTGCAGAATAAAAAAGAGGAATGTGCCAAGTTTTTTATGTTTTGTTGACCATGCATCCTGGTATGATCCTTGTAAATAACCAACATGACACACAATTTTTCATGTATGTTTATTTCTACCCTCTACACATTTTTAGCAGCAACATGCCCATCACCAGAAGAATTATTGTACCAATGCGACATCTGGTTTATGTCACTCTGTGTAGATGACCGTCTGGTATGCATACCATGTATGTTTATTTCTATTCTCTACATGTTTCGGGTGGGGACGGTGGTAGCACAGTGGTTAAGGTGCCATGCTACAAATCAGAAGGTCGATGGTTTGATTCCAGCTGGTGTCAGTGGATTTTTCATTGATATAAAATCCTTCCGATCGCACTATGGCCCTGGGGTCGACTCAGCCTCTAATAGAAATGAGTACCAGGAGTATTTCCTGGGGGTAAAGGTGCCCGGTGTGTAAGGCTGACAACCTACCACCATCCTGTGCTGTTGTCACGAATCTGGGAGCCTTAACTTCCTGGAACCCTCTGGGCTTGTCCAGGCCTGTAACGGGACTGATTTACCTTCTTACATGTTTTGGGCAGCCACGTGCCCATCATCAGGAGAATTATTGTATCAGTGCGACATCTGGTTTATGTCACTCTGTGTAGATGTCCGTCTGGTATGCAGGCATCAGGAGAATTATTGTATCAATGCGACACCTGGTTTATGTCACTCTGTGTAGATGACCGTCTGGTATGCATACCATGTATGTTTATTTCTATTCTCTACACGTTTTGGGCGGCCACGTGCTGGTATGCATACCAGACAGTCATCTACACAGAGTGATATAAACCAGGTGTTGCACTGATACAAAAATTCTCCTGATGATGGGCACGTGGCTGCCCGAAATATGTAGAGAATAGAAATAAACATACACAAAAAATTGTGCATCAAGTTGGTTATTTACAAAGAATGTGCCAAGGTAACATTATTCCCAAGTGTAAGCACCTGGCCACAGAGGTGTATAGGGGAGTAACATGAGCATCCTTCATTTCAGAACTAAATGATGAATAGTCAGCTTAACATTCCAGCTACTTGGTATTGTGGTTCAGTGCTGCTGACATCCATTAAACAAATGAATAAAAGATTGGGTGGATTCAAGAGCAAGTCTACATATGGTTGAAAAGAAGAAAATAATGGTCCTCCTGGGAATCAAACTACAACCCTTAATAGCCATAACTAGTCACTTCACAAGGTCATCACCACCCTACAGCTGAGCAGAAGACCTATAGTAGGTGTTATTTCTGCCCTGGAATCCAAACTACATGATCATGGGTGCTTTACACACATTACAATATCATGGTTTCATCAGAATGTTCTTCAGGTACCCACTTTTGAGATTTGTTTAATTTTGTAAATGAATTCTAAAGTTGTCCAATTTTTCCTGACTAAAAATGTTTTACCTCAGAGTACAGTCATTCTTGAAAAGCTAACAATGACTGATCTGGTTACTAATATCCTCCTCTCATAACATACAAAGTGCCATTACTCAGTTCACACAAGTGCAAAGTACAATGACTTTATTTCTATAGTAAAACCAACTAGATGCACCAATGTATCAAATTTATTTTATTTTGGAATGACACTCTACATGTTTCGGAAGGTCTCTCCGTCCATCATCAGGAGTTCGAGACTGAACATACAGCAACAGGCATTTGTCGAACAGATACTGCTGTCCGCTTGCTAGCGGGTACGAGATGGATGAGTTCCATCTCGTACCTGCTAGCAAGCAGACAGCAGTATATTTGACAAATGCCTGTTGCTGTATGTACAGTCTCGAACTCCTGATGATGAACGGAAAGACCGTCCAAAACATGTATAGTGTCATTCCAAAATAAAATAAATTCGATACATTGGTGCATCTAGTTGGTTTTACTATAGAAATAATATTACAATGCATGGTCCAATGAAAATCAAATACAATGACTTTCTAACATTAGTTTTATTCTAAGATGAACCTAATCACACTGTTGCTACTAATTTAGAAATTGTGATCACCAACAAGAAATGCTGACCCTTTTAAAAAATGTAGGCAAGAACTGCTAATACCTTCAGCTGACTGGTTTGATGTGCCATGAGGTGTGTCACTTTTATGGACCACTCTCTTTGAACTAAAGGGTGAAGGCTCTTTCTGACCAGTGGCTAGCAACGTCTCTATTGAAGTTGGGGGTACAGTATCTTCACCATCCATCTCTCCAATGTCATCTAGATCTCCCCGGTTGCTTTTTGGATATACCTGAATCACAATCCTGCAAAATACAAACAAAAAATAAGTATGTCTTATGCATGTTACAGTAATGAAGAATATAAGACATGATATTACAGGCTCCCATGTTGGTGACCATGAAGATTACGAAATCATGAATTCTGGTTAAAAAACACTGATGTTTCTTCATGTATAAAAGATGCCTCCATCACTAAGGTATGATGCAAGACAAGACACCTGCGCGGGCACTGCTGGAAGGCTAAAGCATATTTCATGAAAGACAACGAAATATCATTCAAGAAACATGACTGTCCTGTGGTACCAACTGCTTAACGTTACTGATTGATTGGCATATTAACTGTCTGTTTAGATATCACGCTGTGTATTTCCAGGTTTATTGATTTAATTCTGTCACCTAAAGCACTTCATTAGCTTACTGGAATCTTTGTTAATTTCAAGAGAATATGTGGGTTTTTAAGTCTTTTTTCTTTTGCAGATCATCATTCATTCTCACAAGCAGCCAAAACCTAAAGTCTAGAGTGCATCAGGAGTTTTTCCAGCAGGGATAACAATATCTCCACAGATAATGAACCAAAGATTGTTGGTTTCTGCGCCATGACAATGTTCTCACTGACTCTGCTTCGTCCTCGCATAAACTCACACACACACACCAAACTAAACTACTGGTATCCTGAATTTCTAAGTATCGTACCTAGTGCCTACATGTATACATATATA
>Ga0131853_10016230_pt1 | contig 13599 bp, 3 predicted proteins | sample TergutLab28metaG_FD_92764 | JGI IMG/M metagenome (GOLD analysis project Ga0131853, IMG submission 92764) | Labiotermes labralis P1 segment gut microbial communities from Petit-Saut dam, French Guiana - Lab288 P1 (version 2) (version 2) | ecosystem: Host-associated > Arthropoda: Insects >... | reverse complement strand
GGTCACAACACAGTGAACAAAAACAGTGCCAAAACAACACACGAGAGAAGACACTCACATTCACAGTGTGGAACAAGACCAAGCGCAAGGGATGAAAAACAGAGAAACAACGAAATACAGTAAGTCTTACTAACAAATCAACTAATAGAATTACAAACTCACGGTCGCATCCAATAAGATAAATTCCAGATACTAGAAACGCACCCGTTCTGTTATAGAATATCGACACAAAAAACCTCCAGGAAGACCCCACACAACATCACCGCGCAAACACTCCAAACTGTAAGGTGACAACGGCATCCCACGGTTGAGCGTCCAATGAACATCGACGCACTAAATAGGAAGGAGTTTTATGCTGTAGTGGTTTCATTGCTTAAACACAGCCTGCAAAATAACAATAAACCTGTAATTTCTAAAAGCTCTAGCAAAAAAAGTAATCCACATATAAACACTATGGGATCCCAAAGTGGACAAAGCATCTGGCAAAGTAATTGTAGGGGCCTGAAGATAACTAACATCTAGTCGAAACATGTAGCCATACTATACAATAAATAGATTGTGCTGACGTACATTTGTGTAATACTTATTGATATGCAGTGTAGTTTGATTCACAGCAGTGGGTTCTTATTTGCAATAATGCATTACGCCTAAAATAAATTGGACTGTAGTCTAGAGGGGTACAAAAAGAGCAAAGAATGCTTTTGGAATTTATGATTACGTGCGCGCTTTAGTGACGTATTTATACGGCTCGCCATTTCCATTTAATTAATACACGAATATAAATTCAATATTTTGGAATATTTATCCGAATTATGATGAAGTAGTTTGTATATTACTTTCCAGACTTTTACTCTATGACAACCGGTAAGGACGTATCAAGCTCATCCCAGTCACTAAGCATTCTCCATAGAATGAAATTCTAAAGAAACAAGCATTTCTCAACATTTAATATAGCTAATAACTTTATGCTAGTAAGTTTAATGATCTTGATTTATGCTACATTTACGCTCACGGTCAGTTCACGGCGAGGGAAAATATTTTTTGATCGTTTTTAAATGCATGTTTTGACTCCAGCGGTTAGTATCACGTCACGGAAGAATATTTTCTCCCATGTAGATTGCGATTACGGCCAGATCTTCTGTGGTTGGTTTGCTGAACACGTTTAAAGCAAAATAACGGCTCTCGATTGCGGCTAGAGTGTGCAGTGTGAATACTGTGCCTAAATCGCTAAACGTTACTGTACTTTGAGCTGACTATGAGCTTACTTATACTGTGGAGTGGCTCTAAACTTTCTTTACTCTGTTTCAAGAACTGCGGCGTTATGCTCAGAAGAAGACACGTCGCAGGTGTATTTTGTGCTGACCCCCACGTTCTTCGTGGCATCCAGCTTGCATGGCTCCCGGGTCTCTATTACTTACCTTCTTAGGCTACTGCAAAAGAAAATCAAATAAGCTACAAATTTGAACTAGCCCCTGGGTAGTCACAAGAATGACCAAGTTTCACATACCGTTGTTAAATTCTTCGATAGTTGTGGGTATGCCGTTCGTATCCAAGTTTCGGATTCGTCTGCCTGAAACAATAAAAGAAAAATGGTAATGAAGAATGTTCTTATAGCCTGTGTTAATCACCTCTGACGACATTTTTCTTCATTATTTAAATGAATCCAGAAAAGAAAGAATTACACTTGACCATCGCAAATGACAAGGTTTCGAATTCGAAACTCAGTAAACTACAGGTCTAATTCTCCAGAAACAATTTCCAGCTGTGTTTGAATATATAATTTGTGTGCAAGACAAATTAAAGTTCGTCCTACTCTTTCTTCTCTAAATTTTATCCAGTTACCAACAGCTTCTGCTGTACAACGCTAGTTATAAAAAAGTTGTTTCAAATTGTTCTGCGCTATTATGTAGGCCTGAATACAATGAATTTTATATAATATGTACACGTATGTATAAACTTGTGTACTAATATGAGGCATCTTTTCAAGGTGGAATAAATTCACTATATATATTCTAAAAAGTTCACTATGATTAGATAAATAATATGCAAACATTTGGTAATCCTTCTACTTGTTTCGGTATATTTCGGCCTTTTTCGGCCGTACTCTAGGAGATATTCAACAAAGAAAAATATAATTATAGCTTTAGGATGCTCTAAAAAGGCCGAAACATGTAGAAGTGTTAAAAAATATTTGTATATTTTTATGTCTATTTACAGTGCAGTTGTTTATACATGTATATTATGGGTTTGAAACTTGGTCGCTCATGTCGAGGGAGGAACTTAGGATGAGGGTGTTTGAGAATTGGGTGCTGAGGAGAATATTTGGGCCTAAGAGGGAAGAGGTGACAGGAGAGTGGAAAAAACTATACAGTGAGGAGCTTAATGATCTATACTCTTCAGCAAATATTATTCGGGTGATCAAATCGAGAAGATTGAGATGGGCGGGGCATGTAGCACGTATGGGTGAAAGGAGAGGTACATACAGGGTTTTGGTGGGGAAACGTGAGGGAAAGAAACCACTTGTGAAGCCCAGGCATAGATGGAGGATAATATTAAAACGGATCTTCAGGACATGGGATTAGGGGGCATGGGGCCGGATTGACCTGGCTCAGAATAGGGACAGGAGGAGGGCTTTTGTAAAAGCGCTAATGAACCTACAGGTTCCATCAAAGGCGGGGAATTTCTTCACTTACGGAGAACCGGTAAGATCCTCAAGAAGGGCTCTGTTCCATGGAGTAAGTAAGTATATAATATATGTGGTGACTTGTTTTACTGCACGGAACATACATGGGCTTACGTTTAAATATGAATAAGTTCCCCTTTTATGTATGTAGAAATGTGTTAAGGCAATCATTAGGCAGACCTTGAGAATACTCATTATTCTTCATAGTCCTCCTGGACAAGAGTCTGTCAAGAATCCATAAATTGGCTAAAAGGGTTCCATTTTCCAAAACACTCAGGGCTTTTAGTCGCAGACAATGGAAATTATCCATAACATCAGTCGTGTCTTTTACAGTTTTGGGCTGGTTAAGAATGACTACGTTAGAAGGATTTGCTAATATTCTAATAGGTCCTGTATTTATGAAGATAAGTTTGCCGAAACGGCTCTTAACCAGTGGCTCCTTTCCTCCTTGGTCCGTAGGGAACTTTGTTCTCATTACTTCCGCCAACAGATCCCAAAAGTAAACTGAGGTGTTTAAAGTAACGTTACTGCGTCTACAGAATGCTGCATGATACTTACTTTAATATGTTCCACCATACATGCATTAACCAGATCCATAATATATAAACCCCCCCCCCCCAAAACTGCACTTCAATGTTTGTAAGAATATAGTGAATAAAATACACCATAAACGTTGTAGTGCATTTTATTGGTTATGTGTTACGGTTGCATGATACATCCACCGATGTTCATTTGGTTAATGTATTTTATTCCTCCTAGAAAATTATTAATATACCAAAATATATATAAGTGAGATTTCAATGCCCGTTTTCTGTATTAACGTATATTTTAACGTAATATTAAGAGTACCATGTATTATACACACTGACACAAATTACGGTAACGCCAAAACGACTGTCCGTACAAACATACGCTAATTCAAGTAATACGGGTATATATAAGACTTAAATTTGAGTACTGTTATTGCATTTAACGACACTTATCTCCGAAAGAGATTAAGTAGTGTCAGTCTGAGAATGCAAGAATTATCTTGATACTAGTATAGGTAAGAAACTTCTGATACAGCGGTTCTCATCAATTACGTGCTCTGACAGCCGGGAAGACTGAGAGTAAAACTATAAGACTCATTTGGCTGGAAATGGAATCCGCAGTCCAAGGTCGATTTTCCTATAAGTTAGGTAACAACTGTGGTTAAATGGCGTGGGGGCACCAGGGGTAGGGTATGACGTATTTGCTACAGCATAATAGGATCGGCGAGTCAATAATATTATGGAACAGTTTTTTTTTAATAAACTTTGATATGTGCTGGTAATGGATAGGAGTGGGGAACAGACAAATCTTCCTATCAGAATAAATATATTAATTTTAAAATTTCTAAAAGCTTTTGTTTTTTTACAAGGTAATAATTACTCTGTCATCTGCAGTTCTGGTTTGTAAAATCAGTGATTCTTGTAACATTATGCAATGGGACACGTTCGAACAATCTGCCCACAGCCTCCTTACTCGATTGGTTGCTCTTTGTTCAGACAAAAAATAGAACATAGCATTCTAATCTTGAAAGTTTCGCTGTTTTAACATCGCTTTATTTACCTAACGCTGATATCGTAGAAGAATTTCTCCGCGATGTATTATTCAATGATTAAAGAAGTATAAATTTTAGTCTAACACAACTTTATTATATAAACAATGTAATAGAACATAGCTACAGCTTTAGGCTTAATCGAAGCCGTCTTCCGGCTGTGAATTAAAACAATAAATATAAAATTAACAACACCTTAAAATGACGTCCATTTAAGGTGTTGTTAATTTTACATTTAATTGTTTTAATTCACAGTCTGAAGATGGCTTCGAGTAAGCCGAAACATGTAGCTATGTTCCATTAAATTGTTTATATAATAAAGTTGTGTTAGACTAAATTTTATATTTCTATTAATCATCGTAGGTGAAACTGAAGTTTATTGAAGATTAAAAAGATTTTGCAGCAAATTTTGTACCCAGTTACCTTGCAATTACACGGCCCAATGCAAGATATTGTTAGCGGGGCGCACGCAAAAATGATTCCTTTAAGTGAGACAGCCAAGAACACTTACTGACGTTTTGAGCATCTTAAATTAGACACAAGCTGCCAAAAAGCTAATCTCAAATGTTTATGGCAATTAATATTACCTAGGAAAATATTTCTTGCATCGGAGATTTGAACCTAGCACTGTCTGTAGGATTCGGGGAAAATTAGTGCCCATTTATAGGGGAAAACTCAAGTATGATGTTGAATTATGTCGAGAATGTGTAAAAACATAACCATTCATCTTGCGTGGGTTCGAGTCCAAATCAGTTTAATGGACAAGTGTGTCAGGAAATTCGAGGACAGCCCAACTTAGTAGAAACCTTTCAGTGCCTTTGTTATGATAATAGAGAACGTAAAATCCTGATTTTCTTTCCTGCAAGAACGGTTGTTGGGGCGCATTATAAAAGGGCGCTAAATATTAAGCCTGTGCCCGACCTCAGGCGTTTAGTCTACGGTTCTAGACACCGGAAGCCCTAGTTTACTGCGAGAGTAATTTTTGTGGGATTTATGATAAACAAATGACACTTGTCAGTACTTCTGTCTTAATTTGTCAGTTTTCATTTAACTGATGCTCTGTTCATTTATATCATCCAGTGGGGTATGTCACCTTTCACCCCTGTCATCGGTAAAAAACATTTAAAAAACGTACGTTTCTTCCGCATATCATCTCTTGCCATGGAGCCTAAACGAGTGATGTATCCTGTTTCTTCTTCACCTGAATAACAATGAACGTATACGATGGACAATATCCAAAAAAAGTTTAATTTTATTTCAATATACCATCGTAAGAACCCCTTAAATTGATTTTAGAAAAAGGAGGCGTCGCCACAGGCAGGTACTTGTTTTGACATTTGAAAATATTTGGATTTCATAAAAGGATTCCTTGTCTGCTGACTGGAAGCGTGCGTATGCACCTGGTGGTAATAAAGATTTCTGATCTCCCCATTTAGCTGTGCTACCAATTAAGTTCAGATTTTTCCCACTACCTGTCATTATTACGTTTAACATAACCGCTGTTTATGATGAGATCTGATAGAAAGCATTAAGAGTCTAGTAATAAAAGAAATGTATGAAGTCTTTGTACTGTCACTCCTAGCTACTTTCAGACATGTTCCTCTTCTCAACTTCCCTTTTTCAAAGTGTTTCACAAAGCTGGCAACAGTAGCAATAGAGCCATGCTTTGGACATTCTTGCGCTTCCTCCCGAAAATTCTCCGTTATGACGCGTAGTTCTAGTTTCTTAATACGGGACGAGTCATTTTAAATCAGAAGGCATTTTAAGACGTCACTCTTTTCTTTAGGAGTCTTTTGTATTCTAAAAGTATAAAGGCTTCAAGGCAAGTAAATTAAAAAATCTGTGATAGTAAAATTATCACTTAGTGAGCAGTAAGGCCTTACTGTTAAGGCGAATTTATTTTTCCATTCTCTTTCTTATTTTCTTTTGTCCCTCCATTTGTCTCAAAGTTGGACGACTTTATTACACACAAGACCGCCCACAGCGTGAACTGTACCATAAGGATGGGAGTTAAGTTTCTTGCAGGAATTTTGTTGAACTTCATTTGTACTACGATATAGCCTTCCTCTTAATTAGCATGTTCCATTCTGTTTAACAGCGCCCTGTTTTGTTGGACTTACCAGGCTGATGACGTAACATAGGATGTTGGAGATTATTTTCCGTAGTAAAACCTACCATATCCAGTGCGTCTTTCAGTAGGTAAGACAAATTTGTTGGTGTAGAATTGGATCCTATTAAACGGAATGAGCTGTAAGTTTCTATTTACATACCAGACTTATCTTATCACGGCCTTTAGATAAATACAAATTTAAAACTTTTTTTATAAATTACGAATTATCTACAAATAGAGAAGTAGTAATTCATGATTCGCTAAGAACACATACAAATGATGACGATTTGTTTATTACTGATAATATTTACTTTCAGTATTGGCGAAACCGTCTTCGTGTGTTGAAAGCTTGACATTTTCTCTGATTTCAGTCCTACTTGTTATTTTCGTTGTGTGTCTTCGACTCTGCAGTAGCAATTACTCCGGCCAAGTGAAGAGTTTTCAGGGAAGGTTTATTCTTTTAAGTTGAAGTCACTCTTAAAGTAAACATCCTATCCATGGAGAACACCCTTATCGTGCAAGTGGCTATATAAATAATAAAACAAACGCTTATATATTTTCCCCCTATTTTCAATGAAAACATTAGAACACTCGCCATTATTACAACCTCATCTTGAACGTCAGCTTCACAGCTCTTCCTGTCGTGCTGCCAGTCACGGATCGTGATATTCGTGGTTCTTGCCTCCCTTCGGAGAGTCGTGCAATGTGACACCAGGGGCTCTTGCTTCCTCTCGACCAAGGAACAGACTGTGACTCTTGGAGCTCTTTGCCTTCCTTTGATGAAGTCGACTTCCGGGTCCACGCACAGTGAGCTTTATGATTACAAGTGCTTCTTTTGTCGACTCAGAAGTGCAACCAGTTCTGTTTCTCTGAGAACTAATATACTCTCCTTCAGTATAAAAGGGGATAAATCGTATTTTTTAAGTATGCTAAAGCAACTCTCGAGGACGCGACAAGTGACTTTTCACTTTAGGGTTTCAAAACTATTCTAATTTATAAGAATGCTATTCCATTTTTTCGGAATCCAAAAACCTTTTAGCACTTTTTTATTAGAAATCTTTTTTATAGGCATTCGACATTTGTTGGTCTGCTGAATACAGAAATGATTTCAAATACACCGAATTTTTAAGTTTTTACACGATCAAGCAGCCATTGCTAGATCCATTACATTTAATAAGTAGTGGAGAAAGGCAGGGAGAAGTGTCTGTGACCAGACCGGGATTTGAACCTGCCACACTCCTGAGTGTGACCTTCGACACTTCTCACCCTAAACGACGAGACAAACGTTTTAAAAATGCGACTAGTGTAAAATTAAAATAGTCATAGGGTATCTGATTCTTCTGCTAATAAAGGGACCAGAACGCAGTTACGCCGTTTGTCATACCCCACAAAGAACCCAGATAGTATTTACTACTTATTAAAGAACTTACGAATAATAAATGGAAAAGCTTCGAAAAGTGCTAACATTAAGTGGAAGGGATAGTACCTGGCCCTGGCTTTTGGCAATCGTGACCTGCACGGAACCTACCGCCTCAAAACCCAACATTTCGTTCTCCTGTGCCGAGAAATGAAGACGTATTTTCAGTTAGATGATTCACAATCTTATGAATATTTATATTACAGAAAGGAGAACTTTCTTACATTTCCTGCTGGAGACGATATTCAAATTTATATTTTAATATGGAATAATTCTTTGGGTCATGCAATGGCGGATGGGAGCACCGGTGTCTTATTCCACATTATTTCCAAAGCCTAGGCAAAGACACTTCATCATTTCTTTCAGTTATACACTCTTTCTAGTATAAGACCATTCATATCCTCCGTTCTGCTTCTGTATAGGGTAATATAAACCACAGTACTCTCTTAAAATAAATTCTGTTGAAATAAATTATTTGCTTCTATAATGGATCTGTGCAGTATCTTTATAGGATTAGCAAAATTTGGGGGAACTTTCACACTGTAACTGACGTGGAAAACGCAGTGCACTGCAAAGCAAACATTGAAGTACTTTTAACTTCTTGAAATTGATGTATAAAACAAGTTAGATTACTTCAGCATAAATTAATAATTTCCTCTGTAAACGCTTCTCGACATTAACGTCTGCATTTATTTATTTATCTCGCAAACCGGAAGGCCTGTGGAAAAACGCACTGGAAATTCAATCTGTAGAATTTGATGTTTATTGAACCGTGCATCATTGTGATAACTGAAGAATAAAAACCAACTAGATGCCACTTATTATTTTATTGTACTTCTTATAGGCTCAACATGTTTCGGGCATTACTATGCCCATCATTAGGAGCTCGCGACAATGATGTTGTTTACCACACTGGTCGTTTCGTTCTTGGTTTGCTGTAGGTTGGAGGTTAGGTGCGGTTAGGCTGGATTAGTGTCCGGACTGCAGCCCAGATACTACTCCAGCCTAACCGCACCTAACCTCCAACCAACAGCAAACCAAGAACGAAACGACCAGTGTGGTAAACAACATCATAGTCGCGAGCTCCTGATGATGAGCATAGTAGTGCCCGAAACATGTTGAGCCTATAAGAAGTACAATAAAATAATAAGTGGTATCTAGTTGGTTTTTATTCTTCAATTATAAATCTGTATAACTCTGAACGATATAAGTTGTGATCTAGGAACTTACGTGTGACTGGCGGCTCGTTTGTATTCTTTTGTTAATAGATATTAAGTTGTATAAATTATTCTTACACGTGCATATGATTAGTGCACGGTATGATATCAAAATATTTATAAGTATTATTTAACATTTTTTTTACCAATACTCATCCCATCAAGTTTTCCTGATTTGAAGTATTGTACATCTAACTACAATTACTGGAGTATGGTGAGTTTAATAAGCAGTGTTAATTGGTTATTCGATATTTTTGTGTATTCAGCAAGAATTAATTAACAACTGAGGTTGGTATGCTGGATTCATAGTTGTCGTCATTTAAGCGAGATGTCGAAGGTGTTCAAGGAGACTGTCCCAAGTGGCTGTCTCAGTGCTTGTCTGATTGCTGGAAGTACTGATGAGCCCTACATGGTATTGCGTCTCGTTCCATAATGCCGTGTGCGTTTGAAATGACACAACCATAAGAACGATAATGAACAATCGGAATCTATCCAAGTTGAATTAAACAGAATTATCGCTGTGTGAAAGAAGCAAGCCGAAATTTAATTACATTTTCATATGAAACTGGGCAGCGTATCTCGCATAGTACATAGATTGTCACTAAGCGGTTTGTGCACATAAGCATTTAGTTAGGTCTACAGCATTTCGTGTTGACGAAATTTAATTTGGATTTTCTGACATGTCGCCAATTGGTGGGTAAGGCGTCAACAGTGAATGACTGTGCTAGGGAAATGTTTAGAGTTTTGTGGCTTGTGTTTTGCCCACACCAGTTTCCATTAACTCCTCAGCAGTTTCATGTACTAAGCTGTCACGTTTGCTAGCATTGTCCTAAGCCACTCGTTCTAATACCAGTGACCTGTTTGTATGTAGTGGATAACACTGCAACTATACCCCGGAAGGCTGGTTACCCAATCAGTCCGAGACTGTTATTAACTAAGTGCATTAACAACTGGGATCAATAGAATACAGAGGGTTACTACACGTTTAACGGGTAATGATACGTAGTTAAATAGCCTTGTTGATTTAGAGATGTGGTAATGGCTTTACGTAAATGTAATTTCTCATGTTCATATAAACCGCTGTGTGCTTGTGACGTATTTGTGCGTGTGTGTTAATTGCTGTTACAGAATTAGTATTACATGGTCTACTGTTCATGTCATTTTACTTACCTCGAATTATACCGTCTGCAGTGTATTGTCACTGCTTGTAGAAATGTTTATTTGATCTCTAATTTATCTCGCATTGGACTTATATATTATTTCTTTTATTTATTGATTCAGTCTTTTTCTTGTTATTATGTATCCCCCAATTTATGTGTAGTACTGTACATTAGTGAAGGATATGAGTATGTCTGTGTAAGGATGGAGTAAAAGCGATAGAAGTAGTTTGGGAATCTTAGGGTTTGTGTTTGTCATACCACTTTACGACCTAACTATTTTTTTCTACAAATATGCTCATCTGCTTGCGTTAAAGGAGTATGTATTTAATTACCTTGAGCAAAGCTACGATTATTTTAGTTACGCGGTTTGGTACATCCTGTGACGACTCTGAAAATCACATTTTCCCCGGTGCTAATCCCAATCAATTGAAACTAAAAATATTCTATTTGTAGTCGAAATTCACTTACGGTTTTATATATCGTTAAGTTATGTTAACGCCAGTCACATTTTCGTACAAAAAATTGCTAACTGCCCTTGTTCATAAAGTGTTTGTTTTTTTATAAAATATACCTTTCTGTAGTTATCTTCTTAAACTTTTGACGCCTAATGTCAACTATAGTTGACGTACCGCACAGCTAAACTCTAAAGTTGCATTTTATATTTCTTCAACAAATATAGGTACTGAATATTTTAAACATGGTATATAGTCTCCGTTTTTTTCTCTTCAAAATGCAGTTTATTTCATAATTCTAACATATTTGGTTCCTGTGTTATTCACATTTTGTATACAGGGTGTGCTAAAATAAAAATAATAATTCCGGCGCCAAAAGGTTAATATTCGGCGTTACGTCCCAAATAATGTCGGTATTGACAACTGTTCCCTTCGTAGGAAACCTTGAATCCAAAGGAGTTCGGTTATGAAAGCTGTTATGTAATTGAACGGAAAACATTTATTTTGCAACAGAAATGACAATTCTTCAAGACGCCTCTGTTACTGTTTCTGTTGTGCCGTCATTTTAAAATGTTGGCATGCCTGGTATTCCACAAATGATTTTCAGACTCCATCAAAACCCCACACAGAGTGGTGTTACCAACCTAATGCTCCATAACGGTTGATCATTTTCAAAATCATGGAAATATGGCCGCTGTTTAATCCACTCACAAATTTTGCAATATGTATTCTTGTGTGACGATTGTTTCAGTGTTCCGATTCACAAATCAGCGCTTTAATCTCACTGTGCAGCATATCCTGTAAACAATGAACTCAAGTGAGAGAAGATTATACATATTATGAAATTTCCGCAATGGATCGTGCATTTTCGAATTGACCAGTTGTAATCCTTAAGCTTGGTATCAATACATTCAGTACCTGAGCGTTGTTGTAGAACAGAAGATTAGGATATGGTACATATGTATAACACTTTTTCAGTTATTTGGAAGTAAAATTCTGATTTTCAGGACTATTAAGTGTTAACAGTGGATCCGTCATTCCTCATCATGTCCAGCATCATACAGATGGATTATGATGGTATGGTTTCTGCCAGTCAGTATGGCTTTATATTCCTGTGAGAAAGGTACTGTTGTTGGGTTGCAACGCATTTGCTTAGTGGGCAGGTACCAGCACGTCCATATGTGTTAGGTGTATTTAAAAAAAAAAAGGATACTTAAACGACATAAACAAATAGCAAACAGCGTTACAGCTTACATTAAAAATTACTTTTAAAGCAAATTATAAGAAAATTTGATGTGAGAGTATACGTGTTCATTTAATGTTGTTAGAAAACCAAGAAGGTAGATTGCGAGATGAAAGTCATACAATCGTACATAGAATTCATATTTGCATAACATAGATGTTAAGTCGTCAGTCTTTGGCCACGGAGGCTGGGATTCCTTACCAGGATATTCAGTGTGGGATTTGGGGTGGACTAACTGGTCCTGCAACAGGTGTTTCTCCCCGAACTCTGGCTTTCCCCTGTCATCCTTCCGCTAATGATGTATATTCATGTGTCTATCGTCAACACTATACAATTGTAACACTTGTGACCGTCGTTAAATAACACAATAAATTTGGTTTTCGTGGATAATTTTGGCGGGAATTCTTTCTGACCGTTTTTTAAAATTGAATAGCTGGTGGCTAGATATTAAATTGTGTATTAGTGTCAAAGTCTGTGAGGAGGTTTACCCCATTAAGACAATCAGAGTTTTATTTCAAGCGGCGGATCTCAGTTTTAGCGAAAATTATGACAAGTGGAAGCCCACTTCCCTTTTTTGAAGTTAGGCTCATCCAGGCTTTCTGTATTGGAAATGAATTGTGGATCCTGAAAGTAACGAAGAAAGTCACATACAGGCTGCAGAAATAAAATTTCTGACAGGAATCAAGAGATGTTCCTTGAATGATCACATACGAAACAAAAAAATTTGAAAAGAGTTATATATACATTCTCCGGTTTTTCGAAAATGACTTGCACCTGTCGTTCGCTCATGGCATTTCGGTATACGTTAGTCTATTTCAAAACCAAACTTCGGTACAAAGTTTAGAACAACCGTGTAATGTTCCGGGGCGGTTGTGCCTCGTAGGGAATAATTGTGGCTTATCATGAGCTTGGATATAAAGATCATCTGAACTGATCATACAAGGCCTCTCTTTTCTGTAACAGGAAACTAAAATCCTATAGATAATTATAAACATTCATGAAAGTTCTCATTAATAGGCTCAATTAGCTTCATTATTTCCTTATTATACGACTATTTTTCTATTGCTGCTTTGAATTCTACAAACTAATAATTATCAGCATATAATTTTAGTATAAATATAGTTAATCCCGTATCACTCTATTGACTTCATTAAGTAGGTCTGATAATTATCCATGAATTCTAGCAACTGGAAGTGGGCACGTTTGACCTTGCCCCACATATGCAGCTAGTAAAAAACTCCATGACCCACGGCGTGGGTCATGGAATTTGTCTGAAAATAAGACAGGATGTGAGGTAAACCAGTAATTTGGTAATTTGTGGAGAAGGGGGGCGGCGGCGGCGGCGGCGGCTACATTCAACATGTCGGCGCCCTCAATCTTGTGCTTTAACCACTGCAAGACAATTGTATGTACATGAGCTCAAGCACTAAAACAAATTTTCTTCACCTGCTTGCTTATCATTCGTCCAGCGTGATTACTCACTAAAATGCACGAACTGTGGCTCGACATCAAGCTAGCAGTTGGGTACAGGAGAAAAATATAATCTAAACAGGCAAAGGAAACCCATTACTCATAAAGGGGATATTCGCTACATGAATTAACGAATAAATTTAAAAAAGTAATCAAACTGCACGTATAGGCTTCGACAGTATTTAAGCCTATTCGCATAACTACTTCATTCATTACAAAACCTACTTCTAGATTAAGAGCAGAAATGTTTTGATACCTTCTGGATATT
>Ga0131853_10016229_pt1 | contig 13599 bp, 6 predicted proteins | sample TergutLab28metaG_FD_92764 | JGI IMG/M metagenome (GOLD analysis project Ga0131853, IMG submission 92764) | Labiotermes labralis P1 segment gut microbial communities from Petit-Saut dam, French Guiana - Lab288 P1 (version 2) (version 2) | ecosystem: Host-associated > Arthropoda: Insects >... | reverse complement strand
GTCCTTCTTGAGAAGCTAACTGGTTTGCAGCTAGTCAAGAAATTCCCCGCATTTCACGGAACCCCAAGGTTCATTACCGCACTCACAAGCGTCCGCCACCTGTCTCTATCCTGGGCCAGCCCATTCCAGTCCACATACCCACATCCCACCTTCTGTAGATCCATCCTAATATTATTCACCCATCTACGCCTAGGTCTCCCCAGTGGTATCTTTCCCTCCGGTTTCCCAACCAAGACCCTATACACCCCCCTCTCCTCACCCATACGCGCCACATGACCAGCCCATCTCACCCGCACAATATCGGGTGAAGAGTACAAATCATTTAGCTCCTCGTTATGCATTCTCCTCCATTTCCCCATTACCTTGCCCCTCCTAGGTCCAAATATTCTCCTCAACACCATATTCTCAAACACCCTCAGCTTCTTTTCCTCCCGCAATGTCAGCGACCAATTTTTACACCCATACAAAACAACAGGCAAAATTATAGTTCCATATATCTTGATCTTTAAATGTTTGGATAGCAACCTGAAAGACAAAGATTCTGCACCGAATGATAGCAAGCACTGGAGGAAAGAGACTATCTGGGATGTCTGACGTTCATGGGAGGATAATATTAAATTGGGTCTTTCGAATAGGATGTGTGGCTGCGTACTGGATACTTGTAACAAAAAAACTGGAGCTCTGGCTGACTGTTTGTATAATACACTAGGAGCCTAGAAACTTTAAGATTAAAACATACACGCCCTTAATTTATACGTTGCCTTGCGTAGACATGAAATTTGGTCTCGCGTGTCAGAAGAATATATTTTGGGGGATGTGAGGTTAGGTGGAGTTAAAATGAAGACTCCTATCTTCTGATGTGTGAAGCGTGTAATCTTGGAAATGTACCTACGTGGCAGTAGATCCTTTACCGTCTTTATTTCATATAACGATGAGAGACCTTGATGATGGAAACAGCAGCAGAATCCTCTGAACGGTCGGTAAAATTCTACCAGAACGAACGGCGTCACAGCATAGATACTGTAATCCTGGGCCGAGGAAGTTTGGCAACGGGAAGTTGGGGATGTAAGTGAATGTAACATGAGGCATATTTAGTAGTACCTTCATTGAAACTTGAGTATGCTTCAATCTTGACTGCAGTGAGAGTGTAACACTGAGAAGCTAACAAGGGTTTTGAACTGTGTCCTGGACAGCACGTACAGTTAATGGGTTTCAGGTCGTGTGCATTGCCTGGTGAAACATAGACGGATGGCAAATATGTCATTATGGTTAGGTAAAGGTAAATAAGTCTCATTACAGGCCCGAGGTGCCCAGAGGGTTCCAGGAAGTTAGGGTTCCCAGATTACGTAACAGTGGCCCAGAATGGTGGTAAGGTTGTCAGCCTTACGCAGCGGCCGCTTTTTACCCCCAAGAAAAACTCCTGGTACTCATTTCTGTTAGAGACTGAGTCGACCCCAGGACCATAGTGCGATCGGAAGGATTATATCAATAAAAATTCCAATGACACCATCTGAATCGAACCAGCGACCTTCCGATTTGTAGCACAGCGCCTGAACCACTGCGCTACCGCGGTCCGCATGATTATGGTTAGGGTATTGACAATATGTATGGCAGAATGTGTACACGTGTACAGCCTGAATCTGTCACATACTGAGCACTCTAATAGTTCCTGTTTAGTCCTATCATAAAGTGTAACCACCAAGTTAAATTATTGCCGTCCAGTAAACCTTAAAAGAAGAGAATGAAATACGCGACAAATTGTACAAATTTATTGCTCACGTATTAAATTCATTCAAACGACAATGCTTCTTACTTATATCCGGCCGAGATCTGAACCCGAATGCCCTTAGATTTTTATGTATCTATGTGATACTGAAGTCAATGCTGAGACAGTACCTCCAGCTGGACCATGGCTCCTTCCCTCCGTATCCTTCCCTCTTCATTTGTTATTAATCATTGCACCATTTGACAATATACAGGATGTTGACACTGTTAGTAAATGAAAAATAAATAAAAATGTGAATGTAAAGAAATGTAGCATTTTTGACTTATGTCTTCCCGTTGTGCTGTTAAGTATAATTATTAAGTCAATATCTGTCCGAACACAATCAAATTATATTTATTATAAAGAACCACATGTTTCGACCTATCTTAGATCATCCTCACTTTCACATCTGGTCTTTAAAACATACTGATGAAGATACATACATTACGTAGGTCCATAAAAACTCAGTTACAATTATTAAAAATTGTTAATGTTGTAAACTGGAGCAGTGCATGTTGATACAGCGTCTGTCACAACTGTGACAAATATTATATGATTTTACTTCCTTTGTCATTCCAAAATTGTGATAACATAATCTCCAGTCCGAGTACAGCTGGCTTTATCTTTCGCTACGTCGGACGTAGTCGTCGCACCAAGGCACCATTGCTAGTGGATGGATCATAGTGAGAGGTCTAAAAGTTTTGGATCAACTGCAGCATTTCTTCTTCTTCTTCTTCTTCTTCTTCTTCTCCTCCTCCTCCTTCTGCTCCTCCTCCTCAAGTACTACAGTCCATTGTGAACTTCGCTTCCAATAAAATCTTCCTGTATTCCCGAGTGTTGCTGACCATTGTCAGCTTGTTTAATATTCCCATTAAATTTAAATACCGTTGAACCTGGTCCCTCTAACTTTACCATGGTTGTCCTCTTGTCCTTGTTTCTTCCATTGTACCCGTTGTAATGTGTTTTGGACTTCGTTGGTTTTGCATTCTCTCAGCTTGGCCATAATATCTCGGAGGAGTTTTACAATATCTACCCCTTGTAGTGTGTCCTTTATATCCTTGTTTGTTCTTATTCTTCATCGTTCTCCTCATTTTATGGGTCGACGTATGTTCTTTGCTATCTTCCGTTTAGGTATTCTGAGATCTCTCGTTTCTTCCATGGTTGTCCACTCTTCTGACCCTTAAGTCAGTATGGGTCGTATTCAGGATTTTAGGCCATATATACCTTTAATTCTTTGTTTCGATATTTGACCAGAAGAGTTTAATGTTGGCCAAGTATGCTTGGTTCATTCTCATAAATTTGGAGTGTGAAGGTCTGTCCCAATTTTATTTTTATTGTTTACAGTTGATTCCAAGTATGTGAAGCCATCATCATCCTTAAATACAAGATCACATTCTATTAATTCTGAAGAAATCTTCTCGTCTGTGTGCACGAAATTTTCATGCCCTTATTTTCCCTTCATCTATTATTAGTCCCACTTTTCTTCTTTAAATTTTCAGTGACAATAATATTATTCTAGAACTACCTGGCGTCATTTAATGTGAAAGGTGATGGCTTACAGAAGGAATAGAGGAGCGGAAGCGATTCATTTTAATATTCCTACATTTTTCTGGACGCGATGAGTAAAACCAGTTAATGTCCTTTTCAAGGTTCGCAAGCGGACCCCCGCCGATTACAAGCCACATGCGTTACCACTTATTCCAGCTTGCTCGAATATATTCCTGTTAAAAATTCATATGTTAATTTTTTGCCTGTAGTTGCCATTTTGTTCAAATTTATCTTCATATTCTCTGAAAACCTGTGAATTAATACGTACAAAAAATAAATTTTAAAATAGCAATTACAATTCTGGTTGCGTATCAAAATTTAATTTAGAAGAACGTGTCGAATGATATTTGTGCATGTCTGTTACTTGTCTTACATTATTTTTCATGATTTCATTTGAAACTTAAGAACTTGTATTTAGTTAAACAGAAGAAGTAGAAGAGAAAAAGTAGAGTTTATAGCGAAACTGTAATGTTTGCATTTATTTCTGCATTCGGTTCTGCTCCTGGTGGCAAGAAGGTGAACTAACCACCAGGTTGAAACATTTATAATGGCGAAATGTAAAGCCTACACTAATATTTTATGAAAAATAACAAACCCGCGCGTTGGAAAAAGAAAAGTTGTTTTGTTTTACGTAGCTGCAAGTAGGAAGGGATAAAAAAAGAAAACGTTTTAAACTAGAAAGGCTACAGCATCGTGTTCATGTAACAGGGATTTACTTTTAAAAAGAGACCGACCTCAGAACACAGGGGAATAAAGGAAAACAACTTTTTTTTGGGGGGGGGGGGGAAGGTAGCTAGGAGGAAGTGGAGTGACTGAAACTGCTCATTCGTAATTTAGTGTCGAAAATAAAGTCGTTGAGCATATTAGGGTAAAAAGAAAATAAGATACATATATAACGCGGGTTTTTCCGTGCTTTTTCCTCAGTTGTAAGGCAAATACCAGGGTATAACTCGCAAAGACGGGGCACGGGCTGCACTCTTCCAAATTTTTTTTATGTTGTTCTATGTATTGTTTGTTTTGTGTCGTTCTGTGTATTGTTTGTGTGTAAATGTGTACTGTACTACTGCCACCGGGTGGCAACCCAGTTGAAGTTCAACAAATACATCATATATCATTCATATTGCGTAGGTTTATAATTAGGCATAACCAATAAAAGCTCTGTTGTTGTTCACTCTATTTTCATTAAGAGTTTATGCTTGAGTATAGAATCTCCTTACGTTACATTTGTCGTTTAGAGTTGCATGTCAAGGCCGTGTTGTTTTCTATTCGAAAAGAGTAAATAATGTAGTCTATGTTTATACATGTCTATGACCATTCTTTGTAAATTTTCATATCCCTAGTTCCAGTGATTCATTAGACATCGCCAGCATGCTCAGACATAAGGAGATTTTCATATTAGTGTACATTTTAAGCCATTATGATCTTCAGAACATTTACACACTTCTCTACGATAATTTAGAGCGCATCATTTTAGGACCCTAAGAACGATAACGACGCTAGTGGTGATCTCTGGTCACAAATTCGCTCCCCCACCGTATCATTGTAATTTATGGTGGAAAATTAAAAAATAAGTCGAAAAAAAAATTTCTGACAACACGCCCATGTTATCTATCGAAAAATTTTGGACTTCCGAACAGACACGAAGATCACCGAAGATTCCTTTCCTGTATAATAACTGTACTGAGATTCTTCCTTTCTGAACATGTGGGTCTGTCTGTAGACCAAGTTTATACAAACATGTGTTTAATTATAACTAAATTTTACGTAATATCATGAAACTATTTCGAACTTAAATTTTTAAGCCAAATGGGATGTCACCAGTGCCGACTGATAAATAGCTGTCGGTTTGGGATGGATCGTAGTGCCTTCTTCAGGGTCAAGCAGGTCCAGTAACAGTTGTCGAAGCTTGACATTCCGGAAGACCCGATTCTGTAGCAGCACCTTTAGTAACAACCTCAAATATTTTGCAAATTATTTCAGTCGGCAGCAGTGGCCATCTGCTGCAATAAAGTTTGATGTTCAACACTCTTAGTGAAGAATACTTGCCATATTCGTGCATGGGAGTTGCCAAGAGTTATAATGTAATTTATCGTACCTGGACAGACAGAAAATACGACAATTTTGCGTAAAATATCTCCTACGGGAATCAGTGTACATAGCATGAAATGTTGTAAAGTTATTCATTTTTCGTGTTGTAATGTAGTGGTTATGCATTATTTGATCCAACAAATCGTACAGTTAATAATAATAGATAACTATTTGGCACATGTGCCTACTATATTTTTTCGACCACTACAGGGTCATTATCAGGGATATACATACATACACACATGTACACTAGTAGGGCAAATTATGTCAAAAAAAGTGCGTGTTTAGAGTTAAAATACAACGTTTTCAATTAAAATTACTTTTAACAATCCCCCCTGATGATGATGATGATGATGACCTTGTAGAGGTCATCATCATCATCAGAGTTCTGCTGTGTCATTGTTCTGTAAAAGTACTGTTGAAATTTCTCCTTCTAGGTGTTTACCCCATCAGCAACAAGTCAGTTCTCTGCAAACGAGGCATTTTGTACATTTCGGTTTGTACTTTTGTTGATGGTAAATCTTCTCTCTATTCCTCCTGTACTTTCACTCTTGTCCACTGAATTTTCAGCCATCTCTTTCACTTCTTCATGTAGACAGAATCTCTTTAATTGAGCATACATCACTAACACGTATAAACCCAATAACAATAAACGATTTACGAAGTGGAAATGTGGTAATATTATGTATTAAAGATTCAAGTGCTATAAAACAAGAAATTGTTTGCGTTGGTATACAGAGACCAGACGCTTCATTCTTCAGCGTCGTTGAAGAAGTATGATACCTATATCAATCTGCATGACGTCATATACCAGAAGACGAGAATCTTCGTCAGCGCTGTTTTTGAGAGCTTAGTGTCTCCCAAGATTAAGTGTGGCTGTAGGAATCTCGCAAAATGAAGACGCGGTATTGTGTGGAGGTGGGCTTAGCTATTTGCTTTTCCATCCGCACATTTATTTCGGCGAGAACCAACCAGAATGAAAGGAAATTTAATGTATTCAAACCAAAACTAAAATTTACTGGGCGAATTGGAGTGGGTGCATCCGATGAGATAACAATTGCGCGAAACCAAATTTTAAAAGCAACTGCTTTTTCAAAATAAATTATACTACGGGAATTGGCACGTGGGCTGTGGCAACAACACACTAACATGAATGCATACAAATTTTACTTCGTATTTTCTGTGTCGTAAATATTTAGACCTAACACAAGACTTGGAAAGTATTATTTACTGCGCCAATAGTCTAGCGGGCACTTTTAATCACCGACAATAAATAGCTCTGAAAAGCAAACTTTATCTTTGGAAACTGATAGTAGCTAATCTATTCTATGAATTTCTTGCTTATTATGATTTCCCAAGTTTCTTTATCGTGTAATTAAAGGCCCACCTCTAACGACTTTCCCCAGCTAATGGAAATTCGTCCACACTCTACAACCCATTCTTTTAACAACAGTTTTCAAATTATCACTTCCTTTATGTCTGGGCCTCTCAAATATTCTTTTCTCTCCACCTTCTAGGAATAAAATTGTGTATACATTTCTCTTATTTCGCGTACTTGCTACATCGCTTGATTTAATAACAGTAATGTTTGATCAAGCATACGAAGAAGTCTACATAAGTTCTTGAGATATTATATACATGCATACAATATTATTTGTGTGTGTAGCAGGGGAAAGGGGGGGGGTTGGAAAGCTCTACAAGATGAAAAATAAAAGAAACGTTCAAGATGAATAAATTAAAAGTAAACATCCACTAAGAAAGGAATATAAAGACAAGATAGAAGAGAAAGTAGAAAATATACGCTAGTGAAAAGGACGTCGTAATGTAGTCATAGGGAAAGGAGACTGCTTGTAAAGAGCAAATGTCTGTGCACTGGAGATGGGGCGAGTTTCCGACTGTACTCCATTTCGCTGCCAGTCCACACAACTTGGCAGAAGACTTTGAGGACTTCTTGACAGCTTGATATTATTTCTTCTTGTAAACCGCCTGCCTCTAGTTACCTACGCCTTGCAGGCACCTACTGGCTAATGTAGCAATATATATATATATATATATATATATATATATACATACGAGGTAAGGTAAGAAATGGCAGGCAATTTCAGTTTACCTCAGAAGTTATGTCGGCGGAATTGAAAAAATGTAACTTGCAGAAACAGTACGAAACTTCCGTTACTTGGAACTAATTGTGCCATTGTCTTGTGGCTACTGCTAGCACTGTGAAATTTAAGCATGCTTGCCTACTTGGTAGGATGCACCACTGAAGAATGATCTGTGATGCGGTAGGGTGTGTAAAAATGAGTGAAATTTATGAAGCAACGACCAAGGCTTTATTATAGCAACAATTATATGGGTCAGAAGAAATTTTAGGAATGGGCGAAGTCATTAAAAGGACTGTTGGTTATATTTCTGAGGATGGGAAATCGTTGTTTAGAGAGTCCGTAAAATTGCGGAAAGCGACTATTATCTTTGTCATGTCTGTCCCTGCTTCCGTCCATCCGTCCGTCTGTCTACACAGAACAACTCGGGTCCCACTGCACGGATATTTATGAAAATTGATATTTGCTTATTTTTCGAAAAAACGGCCGAGAAAATGCAAGTTTCATTCAAATCGGACAAGAATAAAGGGCACTTTACTTAAAGACCAAAAAAACATTTTTGATAACATCTCTGGCAGTTATTCTTAGAATGAAATATGTTTCGGACAACAGATGTGGGGGGAACATCGAAACACGCGTATTCAATAACTTTATTTTTTCGAAAATCGTGCCATTTGTGAGATAAAGTGCAAAACTATTTTAGAGCGGGGCAGGCTACACATGACAATATGGTGCATGCGCATTGCATACTGGATGCCTAAGGCTACCAATTCACGCACAGTTTGTGTAATAATTTTTGCATTTCCATGGCAGCAATTGTTGTACGAACAAGCCTGAATCGTACATTACACTTACATTGCTCCTCTTGTAATATCGGTATTATCCCTAATAAAACTTACCCTCAACAGAACAAGTTACTGCTCCATGTTAGATCTGGGCTTTTAAAACAAGAAGCATGGCTTTATTAGTGTCTTATTAATTACCGCTTATATCAGTGGTTTCTATACCATGGGCCACGGGCAGTGAATTAAAGGGCTCGTAAATGGCATAGCTTGGCAGCAGGCCTTGCTCCTTCAACCAATGTTTGGGTTCCTCTCTCAGCGCTTGTTTTATTTTTCTTCTTGAATATCATTCGAATTAATTTTTAACAGTTACTGACTTTATGCTTTCATCTTATATCTTCTTTATTGGCGCAGCCTAATATTACATACATTAAAATTTGTGTGTGGGGAAGAGTAAACAAAATATTTTGAAAATAGGAAGGGGGGGGGTGTCGAAATGTATAAGCTTGAGAAACTTTGCCCTGTAGTATAAAAGTACTTTTCTATTTTTCTGCAACAGGATTAAATCATTGAAAAGATAAGATGCTTGTTATTCATTAACTATTCTTCAGGATTCTGGGATAAAACATTATCTTAAGATTTAACTCTCGCTTTAAATGATAGTGATAGAAACTCAGCCCTTTTCCGTCTTTCTTCTGAACAGGATGTTTCATATAGCGCTTAATCGAGTCAAGGTATGTGTGGGAGAAGAAAACTGTGGGCGATCCGGTTTGATCTACTATTAGAATTGTCAGCATGTTTGGTTCAGAGCTACAGGGATGTAAATACGAAACAGGCAGTGCAGTAGTTGATAGTATGCATTTTAGTCTACAGGCAGTGCAGTAGTTGATAGTAGGCATTTTAGTCTACAGGCAGTGCAGTAGTTGATAGTAACCATTGTAGTCTACCCAACATTCATATTTGTACTAAATGCCTACGACTGGCACGTAATACTCAGGCCACTTGTGTCGCAAGTAATAATATGACATAAGTACATATTTAAGATGTGTCTAATACTTGATCATTCTCTTTTACAACTGAAAAGGGAGAAGTTACTGTATACGATTTCCTTTAGTTCAAACCCTTTATATCTTTAGTACAGAAATTGTGAATATTTTAACCATCGTTTGGGTTGGTTCAGATAGACCTTGCGGTTTTCTGCATAATTACTGAATTTTTATCTCGCCATTTTTCATATTTATTACACTTCCTATGTGCTTGGAGTACGTTAGACACCACAGGGATTTAGGGGCTGGACATAAAACGTACAAAGTGGGTTTGTAATTCTCAGGGCGCTAATAACTAAATAAACAACTTCTACCTTTATATACGTTGCGCCATTTTCTCTCTTTTTTTCTTTTGTGGAATTTACACATGTGTCCTGCATTAGTAGCTTGAAGCCCACAATTGTCAATTAAACGAGTAGAGTTTTTTTTCGCATTATGGTATTTATTGTACATTTTGAACACATCCTCATTTTTGTTTCACGAAAGGCCTTCAATTTTGCTACTTATACTTCGCTGCTGTAACACTGGATTCGATACTTCGAATTCCGTTATATAAATTATGGTTTTGATGTTTTGCTGACCGTGCATCTCAGTATAATCTTAGTAATTAACCAACTTAGCGCGCAAATTCTTGTTTTATAATAAGTTTATTATAAGTCTCTACATGTTTCGAGCACTATGTGCTCATCAACAAGAGGTCAAAATTGTATTATACAGCATCTGGTATCATCACACCTGTAGGTGGGCGACCCGTGCACAGGCTGTGCACCGGACGGCCACCTACAGGTGTGATGATACAAGATGCTGTATAATACAATTTTGACCTCCTGATGATGAGCACATAGTGCCCAAAACATGTAGAAGCATATAATAAACTTATTATAAAACAAGAATTTGTGCATTGAGTTGGTTAATTACTAAGATTACTAAGATAAATTAAGGTATTTCCTGGTGTTTTGTGTTTTGCTGACTTTTGTAGACAAGACATAATCTATGTGAAGGTTTCATCCTTTCGGAATATCATCACACGACACCAGGACTAGCCAATGACTGCTGAAGAAGGCTGTACTCCTTATGTTAAATGCCTCATGGGTCTCTTTCACTGCTGTAGAGGCCATTGTACAATGTAATATGTAACGTACGAAATACAACTGCAGAGAAATTCCAGCAGACAGCTGAGTGAGGCAATGTCAGCTGGAACAGAGTTCAGTAGGTCAGCTGAAATTCCCAGCGCTGAACCAGGTACGTCACTACGTCCGAGTTCCAACGTAATTTGATGTACATCGTCTTATACTCCTACATAAGCAGCTTGTGTGCACAACATATAAAGCGTGGCATAGCTTCTGCACTTCATTCCGCTTTGCTCTTCTGCTTTATCTCGATAATTTCCGATATTTCCCTATTACACCGTGCGGGGTCAAGGTAAGCTTATCGTTCGGTGTGTCTGCTGTTTGTAGAAACTAAACCGACTGTGCTAGTGGAATTGAATCTTAAATTATAATAATTTTCTTGTCGTGCTGTGGAGGGTTCCTGCCTTTCGAGACATTTTAATAATAAATATGTCAGTGGATTGAAATTGTGAGTTTGAAATTGTTTTTACTTTAGTTATTATATCGACGCAAAGCTTCAGATGTTTAATGACTGAAACATGGCTGCCTGCAGTTCCTAGTAAACACTGATTAAGGCTGAGCTGGATGGTGTTTGAGGCCAGATTCCGGTAATAAAAGGTCGTAATCTTCAACATTTTATGTGTAATTTACATAAGGCATATCAGAGATATCCGAAAGCAGATATAAAGGGGTGCGGTGAAACATGTAACCAGAATTTTGAAATATTACTCCATTTCAGTGGATCCTGTTATTTTTATTTCTGCCCGTCGCGTTTACTGGATTTGTTTTGTAAACATGAAACAATTTTATGTAAAGAAATTTGTAAGGAAAAATAATTTTATTCAGGAAACTCTCTGATGAATCTTATGTCAGATATCAGCGGAATGAGAGCTTAAAGATCACACTTAAAGTTCCTGTGTGCAAAGTGCGGAATATCTCCAAGAAAAACAACGTGTTTACAATTCATAACGATGTACTCAGTAAGAACGCCAGCGTACGTGAAAGCACGAAATGGCACCAGTGCAGACGTAACGTAGAAACAGCTTGGCGTCTCCACTCAGTTTCAGTTGCCATTCTGAAGTAAGTTGTAATGGTTTCCATGTCGAATATTAGAGTCAGCAGTCAGCCAGTCAGTCACTTTTGACTTAGAGCGTCAAAGAAAGGGGCAAATGGCAATTACCTGATCACTTCTTCTAAGAGAGAAAAAAAAGTGTTTCATTGCTACTCATAAAATGATTTTTGAAAGCTCTATACATTTTTATACTCTTCCTTTACCACTGCCGTGCAAGGATAGTTTATTCAGTGTATTGAATGGCTAAGGAAGAAATGACTTGTTCGACTCCAGGCGCGATATTTGTTTGCTGCTGCACATATACCGACTGTGGAATCCGCTATCCTAAATAGCCTTGGGATATTCATTACTCGTTTACCGGGATTAAAGCGATCGAAATTTCAAAATAGCCATTAATTTTTATGAAATGCTGATGTTCAGAATGCGTGGAGTACACTGCCACTGTGGTACGTAATTAAACACAGAGCGAACTTCGCCATTTACGACTGTGGAGGGTGACTTAAGTGACTTTCTAGACTTCCATTCCGAAGGCGTCCTTTTCGAAGCTCGAACGGGACACACAATATCCTGTATTATTTTCCTTTATCTCTTGAGACAATGTAAATTATATCGATCCTGTTTCCTTTCATATGCTTCTAATTCATTATTTGCTCTAGTCTAGTCTGTCTAGTCTGAATTAATTACATCGTCATTAAATAAATTACAAATTTTGACGATATTTGTTTCACCGTACTTCTCCGAGTAGGTATAAAGTTGGTGTTTAATGTAATCTGCCGATTCCCCATTACATAGAGTTTAGTTAATCACCGCCACGTCTTCACGTTTAGCTTATTTCTGTTTTTCCTGTCTGGTTTAATAAAACATTTGAAATGCTTAGCGACCTCCAGTGGACCAAACGTAATGTCATGTGCATACGAAAATACAATCGATTCTAAATTATTATTATTATTATATCAAGATATACGAAAACATACCCAATGACACGATTAGGCCAAAATTTTTTACTTACAAAACACAATGTGCCAATGGTTTTTCAAAGTAACAGTATTACTCCTGCATGTTTTTGACTTATATGCCTATTGTCTGGGAAATAATATTTACTTTACGTAAGAAATTACTAAGCTTTTACATTGAACTCTTTCTCAAACTACATAAGGCGGAAAGGTTCCGCAGTAATATCAGATTGTGATGTTATTAATAAATCAATGGTGTACTATGAGATCTGTTGTTGTGCTGTAATCATAGAAGATAAACTCGGTGAATGGCGAATCAGTTCAAGACGTTTAAATCAATTCAAAATTCTAATAAATCCTTCTGTTCCGTCGATGGAAAACGCTCGTAAATTTGTGGGGCTAATCACATATTTGTATATATTGTTATTGAAAGAGAGTGATTTAATATTTCGTCTGATGAATTTAAAAGGCAGTCTTTTGCGATAATTCAGATATTTTTTCCCTGCTTTAAATTCGATATTCTGGTGTTTTTTCACAAGGATCCGTCCACGACGCCAAAACGAAAATCCCTCTGGTTACTTCTCATGATATAATAAAAGATGATGAAAATTTTACTTTGTTTGTACCGTGCATTGTGATACAATTATTACAATTAACATAAATAAATGCACTAATTTTATAATTTAATTTTTAAAAACTTCTTTCCATGTTCCGGCCCATGAAAGTCCGTTGTCAGTAAGTCAGCTGCAGAATACAAGCATTATGTTACAATGTTATATCCAAGTATATAAGGTACTATGGTAAGTCGTCAGTTTGTTTTGTAAGATGGGGTAGGAACACAACGTTGGAAGTATTCTTGCGGTTAGGAGAATGCGTTTAGTTGGTTTTAACTGAAGAATAAAAAACCAGCTAGATGCCACTTATTATTTTATTGTACTTCTTATAGGCTCAACATGTTTCGGACACTGCTATGCCCATCATCAGGAGCTCGCGACTATATTGTTGATTACCACGTTGGTCGTTTCGCTCTTGGGTTGCTGTAGGTTGGAGGTACAGCTGCAGCCCTGACACTACTCCAGCCTAACCGCACCTAAACTCCAACCTACAGCAACCCAAGAACGAAACGACCAATGTAGT
>Ga0131853_10016228_pt1 | contig 13600 bp, 14 predicted proteins | sample TergutLab28metaG_FD_92764 | JGI IMG/M metagenome (GOLD analysis project Ga0131853, IMG submission 92764) | Labiotermes labralis P1 segment gut microbial communities from Petit-Saut dam, French Guiana - Lab288 P1 (version 2) (version 2) | ecosystem: Host-associated > Arthropoda: Insects >... | reverse complement strand
TAAGCGCCAACACCTCGACCTCAAACTACGAGCCATGTCCTGGCTTTTAGGTCGTCGCTCCCAACTCTCTCTTCCAAACCAACTTCTCCTTTACAAATGTATCCTCAAGCCCGTGTGGACATATGGAATCCAGCTGTGGGGCTGTGCGAAGCCGTCTCACACGCAAATCCTTCAACGTCTCCAATCCAAAATTCTACGCTCCCTTGCCAACGCCCCTTGGTATGTCTCCAACTTCCAATTGCATACCAACCTTGGTATACCATTCGTCTCAGCGGAGATCTACAGATCTTCCCTTCTCTACCACAGCCGGCTGGCTGGACATCGCAACGCCCTGGTTGCTACCCTGTCTGTGCCCCCCAAAGTTGCCCAGCGGCTAAAGTGCCGATGGCCATCTGATCTTCATACCGTGACTGGCGACTAACTTGAGCCTACCGCCCCGTGGGGCCCGTTGGAGTCTCGTCGTTGGATGACTACTCCCTCCCGTTGTCTCTTACCTCACATTTGCTTATTGCTCCACTGGGAGTAGACTGTAAATTTGCAGTTCTAAATTTAAAAAAAAAAAAATCTCTTCCGTTTTCTCGTTTGTTGGTGCATGTGCATTTACCAAGGTACAGGAGAACCATTTAGCTTTTAATCTCATATAACATATTCTTTCATTTATAATTTTAAAGTCTTTAATAAATTTAAAAAATTCTCCTCTTACATAAAATCTGCAACCAAATTCATGTTTTTTGCTTTCTGATCCACTCTTAAATAATGTGAAGTTATCAAATTATTGAATACCACTTTCCAGTTCTGTTTCTTGAAGTGCTACTATGTCAAAATCTAACTTTGACAGCTCATTATGAGGTACTTCAGTGCTTCTGGCCAAAATAAGCTTTTCACATTCCATGTTCCAATATTCATTTTCCTTTTCCAATGTTTCATCAACATTTATCTCTTTCTTCCAAGGCTCCTTCAAGAAATTCATAACCACAGATCCTTTCACTTAGATGGGGGGTTAGCCCATCGTAAAACCTTCAACCTGAAGGGCCAGTATTTTTAATCAGGGTTTACTCTCTTATATGACTTGCTTTCACCATAGCTTCCAGAGTGTCATCTTCCCTTGGTTTGATTTTGGAGTGTCCTTCTCCTAGGAGGGTTGCAACTAAGCTCAAGGGTCTCTCATTGTTGATTGGGTCTATCAGACCCCTTGCTCTGTCTGCTCGGTGAGCCCATGCTGCCGAAGGGGTTGGTTACCTCAACCTTAGCATGGGTTTCTCACCTTAACAGGACCCATCGCTAGTAGGTAAGAGTGGGGTAGGAGTGGAGAGGTTTGTAGATTTTCATCTTAGTGTTGAAAATCTTATTAGGTATCATGTACTTTTACATCACACTCCTATATATGTCCCAAAGAAATTGTTATGTCAATCTAATATATGATACCAGCTCCCTGAATTCATGGAATTTTGTTTATGGTCATTGCATGGCTCTGTAGACTGTTGGGCCTTGTACTATGTGTTTGTGCTAGTAATCAGGTACACAGAAAAGAGGAATGTGTAATGTGTTTGTGGCATTTTGCAGAAACTTGTGTGTAGGTTGCAGCCCTATTTCCAGACTCAAGTTTTGGAGTGAAAGTATGATGTGAATATGGAGTGAAGCTGTGTCTACATGCCATGAAGGCGTGACGTGGGTTGTGGTATAGTTCTGCTGTGGGGGATGGAGATAGGGTTGGGGGTGGGGGTGGTGAGTGGTCAACTTCATGTTCTGCCATGTTTTCCTTTGAAGAAAGAGCCCAGATACCCACTGAGTAGGAGGCTGGACAGGTCCAGAGCCAGGAGCCAGTCGGGGTGCTTTGGAGAAGAACTCTTGCCCCTGCCAGGCATTGAACCTTGATCCTTGGTTGTCCAGCCCAATGCCTAGTTGCTGTGCTGACTGCAGTATTCTGGCTGCCATATAAATCAATAAATAAATGAATATATGTGCTGCTGTACATAGATAGAGGTATTTTGTGGTGATAGCTTGGGGATGTGGTTAAGATGTGCAAGAAATGGTAACATTATTATCAGTCCTCACAGAAGTTTCATATCCACATTTTGAGACCTGAAATTTTCTGGGTGTCACCATTGCAGACATACATAAGATACCTGGTTATTTAATGATTTTTGCCCACATTAGCATAGCGCTTCAAGCACTTAAAATATACATACAGAGTCTGCATTTACTATTATGTAGCTAAAAGAAGTGCCTTTCAGATGGAGCCAAACCTGTTTATTATGTTGCAGGGATCCTTTTATCTTGCCAGCACAGCCATCACAAAAACGGGCTTCCTTCTCGAGCAGAAAGAAACTTTCTGGAGGAGCATACAGTGACCACGTGGCCTTGCTCCGTGCATTTCAGGTAAGGTCGTGTGTTTTTTATTCCATCGCATGAGCAGCAGCAACAAACTGCTCACACATCTGTGGTGTACAAACTGTGGGAATGGGAATTGTTCAGGACAGTGCCACGTTGAAACAGAATATTCATATTTCCAATGATTTTTTAGTGTAATTTATTTTTGTTTATTGGCCAGGTGTGTGGCATCATAATTGGTAGTGGCATATGAGGAAATATGATGCATACACATACAGCACAGTATCTAAGCTGTAGTGATTATCTTAGAGAACACAGCCAGTTAGTATTCTAAACTGGCAAGATAATAAACATGTGTTACTGCTAAGCTTGACATGAACAGTTGGTTAGTTCTAATAGTAGCCGCAGGTGACTGATGTTTACATGCTCTGTCGATATGCGTAGTGAAGTGAGCAACTCATCCTGGTTGTTAGACCTTATTTCAACAGTGATGTAAAACTTGAGGGAACAGTTTTAAATGAAAAAATTTAAAAAGAAAATAAAATTAAAAGAAACCAAAACAGCTTTAAATATTGCATATAATGTGGTAAGAAGGAATTCAACAAAGAGTGTATAAGACTTCAGTAGAGAGCAACACTCAAATACATAAATTTTGTATGTGTGTGTTGTGTGTGTGTTTATGTATATGTATATATGTTGTTGTAACATGTGACATGTACATTTTTATGTGAGGTACAGGGTGTGATCAAAAAATACCGTGAATGTTTAAAAAAAAATTATTACATTAAAAGACTCATTGCCATTAATCCCCCTCAAAATACTCCCCCTCCCTTTGAACACACTTATCCCATCGTTCTTGCCACTTTCTGAAGTAGTTCTGGAAGTCCTCTTTTATGAGTGCCTTTAGTTGCGCTGTCATGGCTGTCACAATGTCCTGAATCGATTCAAAACGTTTACCTTTCATGGTCATTTTGACTTTGGGGAAGAGCCAGAAGTCACATGGTGCCAGGTCCAGTGAATAAGGTGGATGAGGACCCACCGTAATGTATTTATTTGACAGAAATTGCCGTACCAGAAGTGATGTGTGACACAGAGGGTTGTCATGATGGAGGAACATGTGGAACAAATTTCGCACTCACTTGCCTCGTGTTCAAATGTGTTATTAAAATGTTTTGAATGGAACCATAAGAGATGTTCAGATCCTCAGAAATTTCCCTAATAGTCACCTGCCTGTTTGATCGAATCATTTCACTTAGTCTTTCAACAATCTCTTGGGTTTTTGATGTTGAAGGATGTCCCAATCTCTCCTCGTCTTCAACTGATTCACAACCATTACGAAATTGCTCGAACCACTTGTAAACCATTTTCATGGTCACTGCAGCATCACCATAAACTAATTTTAACATTTCGTGTGTTTCTTTAGCACTCTTTTGCAGTTTGAAACAAAATTTCATGTTAATGCGTTGTTCGTGATCCATGATTTACAGCACACTTTAAAACACCTTCTCTCAACCGTAGCTCACAATCGACTGACTGCACCAAACAAGTTGAATCTTGTCACACACTGTTACTAAGTTTTGATGTGGCACTTCCTGTATTGAAAATCCCTGCCTTTCTGTTGGATCGCACTCAGCAGCAGCATTCACCGTACTTTTTGATCACAGTGGTATGAGATATCATGAATACTAAAGAAAATAGAAGAATGTATGTTTGCATATTTTCCTTGATTTATATTTTGGTGACCTAATGATGGCTTTAGAAAGGCAAAACATATAGCCTTATTGCTATAAACACAGGAAGTTTGTTTTACCCATGACATAATGTGTGTTGCACTTCCTAGCTTTGGTTGTAACCACACCAGGATGTCACATTTAAATATTGATGTATTGGTGTTGAGTTTTATATATACTTCATTGGCAGAAATAACCCAGCAAGTAGCTGTGTTACAACAAAGTTGTTCCTGTGCAGATGTATTTATTTAGTTGTGGTATGGCCTTTGATTGCAAGAATTCAGTATGCCTGAGCAGTTTACTTAACATGCGTCATTGGCAGTTCTTGAATTCGTATTTTGTCCATAAATTTCATAAATGGCTAATAAAGACTGGTGTATATGCGACAGCTGTACATCTACAGCAAATGATGAATTGCCAAAAACAGTTACAAGTTGTACAGAAGTGTTTGCAGTGTCTAAATAAAAAAGGAATTCTCAAGTAGATAAGTAATTATAAAGAAGACTGTCATAGACTTGGGCTTACTTGGACATGTGCATGCAGAAGTAGGTAGCTGCTGTGGAGAAAGATCCTTGCAAGCTGAGGATTTGGCTGGTATGGAGTCCTGCTGCAGATGCAGGACACACACATCTTTCAGTTTTGGAACATGAAAAGTCAGTAGATTTATCTGGTGACTCTTCCAGAAATTATGGAATTTGAAGCAATAAATATGGCAAGTTTTTGGGTCTCCAAAAAGGAAGATTATACATGGACCTTGCTGGGAGTGCTATTGAAATACTGTAACTTACCTTCATGAAGCCGTTTTCTCCAAATAAAAAGCAAAATTTGTTCTCGTCTGGACATGGAACAGAGCTCAGAATGGTGTCTGGGATGGATGTAGTTGCTGCTGGATCAGTGGCTCATCCATTGCATTGGAATTTTAAAAATGTATTTAAGTCTGCGTATTTTCACTTGAGTGATCTCAGGCTTCTGCCGCCTTATAAATGGATCTTGCTCTTCTGGGATGTTACGTGGCATAGTTACCAGTGTTCCCGGTCAACTCATCGTTCGCATCTTTAAGGGCCTTGGACAACTTGATGCTTGAAGATGGAGCCGGTAGTTTGCCATGAAACATCAGTAACAAACTACCAGTGGACACTGTGTAATATCCCAGAAGAGTGAAGATCTTGTATTTACATTTGAATATGATTTAAGTGAAATGATTAATAATTTTTTGAAATATAAAGCACTGTGCCAGAAATGTAAACATGATGAGTATTTTGCTAAGTTTGAATTACATTGGGTCATGGGGATGTTACTGTTAACACCCTCACAACAGTGCAGTTTAATTCATTCTCTTAACATGCAGGCTTAATAATCCATGGCCAATTATGAAGCCAGCAAAAATACATATTAATACGCATAGCACAGTTACGCAAACAAAAAAATAAGTGCTTCCACTGGCTTTTCAAGGGGAATTGTTAAAAGAGATTTTTCCATTTGAAATGTTTTTGTGGTAATATAACACTTAGCATGGGCAACTTAATGCCTGCGAGCTGTGGCTTGAGCGGGTAACATAACATTGTTGTGGGCAAGATGTTGCCTGTGAACTGTGGGTTGAGCAGGTAACATAACATGTAAGCTGTAGGTTGAGCAGGTAACATGACTATTGTGGGCAACATGTTACCTGTGAGCTGTGGCTTGAGGGAGTAACAGCGCTACTGTTGGCAACATGTTGCCTTTGAGTTGTGGCTTGAGGGGTAACATAACGCTACTGTGGGCAACATGTTACCTGTGAGCTTTGGGTTGAGCAGGTAACATAACGTTGTTGGCAACATCTTACCTACGAGCTGTGGGTTGAGCCGGCCTGCTGTACATTCTGAGTTACAGATTGTGTCATTAAATAGTTTGGCTTTTTGGTTGGTTGGTCAGTTGGTTATGTGTAATAGGAAGAGTTATAATGAAGTCATGGCTAATGACAGTATGATGGAAACAAAGTAGAACTCCAGTAAGAGAATGAATTTCATGATAATGTAACTATTCTACTGAGTATTGAAAGTATGTGTTGGCAAAGAGTGGGGGAACAACTGTGTAATACTGTGGATGCAGGAAGGTGGGGTGGGAGGGGGGCGGTGAAGGACTATCATCTGTTTTCAGTGCTTAGAGCTTGTACAGATATAGTTTGTACTGCAAGGTTATTTAATTTGAATGGGCTTTCTGAAGTCTGTTACATATATTGTTGTCAGGTTGTCAAATTTTGTTTTTGTTAGACTTGGCAACATGCACGTGGGAATTGCTGGGAACGTACATTCTGTGAGAAGAATTTCATATCAACTGCAACAATGGAGATGGTAGTGGGGATGAGGGCACTGCTACTTGGACAATTGCGAGCTTCAGGTTTTGTTCGGCCAAGAGGTGGAGGTGACATTCGTGACTTGAACAGCAATTCTGAGAACTGGGCTGTTGTGAAGGCTGCACTGTGTGCAGGAATGTATCCGAATCTGATCCGAGTGGACAGGGAACACATGCAGTTGAGGACTCAGTAAGTTAATACACATCCTAAGCTTTACATCTTCTGTCTGTTCTGCTCTTAAGATTTTCCTTGCACATTGTTTCATGTCCGTTATGCAAACGCTTCCATGTCTCTGTGTGCTATACAGTATTTTTCACACTAGCCATCCATTTACCTTGCTTTCTGGATTTGTTGAATGATGCCAGCTGGCAAGCATGGCCATTTCATTGTGTTGGACTGATATTCATGAAATAAACATGAAAACTGAAACTTTGGCTGAACAAATGAACACACAATAGGAATTTCAGTAATTTTTGCAGTATACAAAGGTTAAGCCCCTAGTGTGTGTAAAGGAATTCTGGACTGACATGCCTCATGGTCACACATGCATGCATGTGTGCATGCAAATTTCTGTGCTGTTGGCTTTTATAGCATGCTTCTGGGCATACATTTGCTTGTGTTTATACCTACATGACTATTCAGTGATATAGATTTGATGGTTCAGATACACTGCTGATGACCTGGATGGCTACAGTTTGATTCCCAGTAGGGAGAGCAGTTAGTTTGCTGCCACACCATTTAAACCAATTCAAGATCTCACCGAGACTCATGTCTGTGGGTATCAGGATGGGGGGAAAGACTAAAGCAGTGACATTGTGCAGCTAACTGCTCAATGTCATGTAGTGTGCCAATGTTAGGCAAGTGACATTGTGCAGCTAACTGCACAGTGTTATGTAGTGTGCCACTGTTAAGTGGTGACAGCTTGTGCCTAACTGCTGAGTGTCCTGTAGTGTGCCAGTGTTAAGCAGTGACAGCATATAGTTAACTATTCGGTATCCTGTAATGTGCCATTGTTAAGCAGTGACAATGTGCAGTTAACTGCTCAGTGTCCTATACTGTGCCAGTGTTAAGTGGTGACAGCTTGTAGCTGACTGCTCATTGTCCTGTAATGTGCCAGTGTTAAGCTGTGACAGTATGTAGCTAACTGCCCAGTTTCATGTAGTCCCAATGTTTGCAGTGCTTAAAGGTTTATTTCAGTGCATACTGTGCTTCTTCTCTATGAGATATCAAAACATCTAAGAAAACTTAAATTTTGCCCACACTCTGTAGTTGTATATATAGTAAATAAATTTAACAAAGTTGAAAAATTGTATCAGACTGCTTACTGTGGCCATATTTGTGTGAATGAAATTTAAGATGCTCTTGAAATTAAGTTTGGAATCAGGATACTTGATTATGAATGAATCAGATGACACAAGTCCAGCGTGTTTATTCATGCTGTGTATTCTGTCTGGTGGAGTGAGCCACAAATAGGCATTCCTATAAGAAAGGCTACTGACAGAATGCTTCGATGGTGAGATAGAGATGGGAATGTGTTAAGACAGCTCCAGATGGCACAGATTTAGCTTACATGTGTAATGAGATCTCAAAAAAATAAGACTTTTCAGTTCTACCCTTAAAGAGGTCACATGTTTTTGAGCTTTTTAAAGAATGTCTTAAGAGACTTTTCAGTGTATTTAGATGCATTGGCATATGTCTGTTTCTGGCAGAAAAGAGTTTAGAGTGATGTTCCATCCTTCGTCCACATTACGTGAATGCCTCAAGTCAACTCGCACATCAATGGCTTCATCACATTCAGCAGTAGTTGAGGCTCTGCCATCAGACTGGCTGGTTTATGAGGAGATCAGCCGCTCAGGGCGATTCTGTCATGCCCGCTGCTGTACTGTTGTCTCTCCTATCACAGTTGCTCTCTTTGCTGGACCAGCGCGAATGCCACTGGATGCTGTGTCTGAAGCAGAAAGTAAGCACAAGTCTGTCAAGTAAACACTATGTCAGACCTGGCCTCACAAAGGTGTAAAAGTGAATTTAAAGTTTATGTCAAGAATTGTTAATTTTTGGCTGAATGTCATTGATCATTACAAGTTTATCAATATTTCAATAAAGTTTGAATGTGGCTTCATGTATTGTAGGTTGTAAATTGTACAAGGGCAGATGAAAGTTAAGTTGTTTGTACAGCTTGTTGTGTAGGAACCAAAAACTGATTTTATTTCAAACACAAAGTAATTTTAGAGATGAAAATGTAGACAGATCTTACTTTTGCAGTATGTGTTAATTTTAAGTACCTTTTCTGGATGTCACAGAATAGCTTTGCAGGAGAACTGTGACACAAGAATAGGTACTTGAGAAATGAGGTAAGACTTTCAGTCACAGTACACATGAGTTGTTGTGTTTATACTCACAGCATTCTGTGGAGGTGAGGCTTGGGAGCCTGAGAGTGACAGTGAAGTAGAGGAGAGACCAGATGGACAAAACACAACTCTGAAACTTGATGAGTGGGTGGTGTTCCGTGTTGATGCTGAAGCTGCTCATTTAGCACTCCAGCTGCGACAGAAGTGGCATTCGCTGTTCCTGCGTCGCATGAGGGCTCCCGCCAAGCCTTGGTCTCAGGTGACATTTACGTATATCTAGCTGGATTGCATTAGCTGTGCATTGTGAAAGTAATGCCTGTCTGAAATATCACATACCTACTGAATTCAGCTTCTTGTATGGGCATGTAAATAACCAGCTATTAAATGTCGTGTGGCCATTTGTATTTGTACTGTGGTGGTATGACTAACCATTTTCTTGGAAGTCCAAGAATTTGAGAGACAAAGAAATGGTTTTTGATAATAAATAGCTGCTTCATGCTAGTTGAATGTTACAGGAAGGCATTCTCCCTCAATACACACACACACACACACACACACAGTGTGATTCAATAATTACTGGACTGAAATTGTTTCTACATAGCGGGACTTACTCTCTAATCAGTGCTGTACAAATCAAAGTAGTCTCTTTAGACTTTGTACAAAAAGCCCACTGATTGTGCCCCTTTTGAAGCATTTTATGAAGCACATTGTTTGAAACTCAGTAAGTGTGTCCCATTATTTTTCTTGGATGGTGGTGACATTGTGGGTTTCTGGGTCACCCATCAGCTGACATCTTGTCACCTCTGAGGACACAAATTTGGCAGCAATCTGATGCAAGTTTAGATTGTGTCTTACAGTACTCTGAACTGACATGAAATTGCCAACATGTTAGCAACATTACAGGGTTTAATTATTCGGTTTTTGAGGTAAAGTTACTTTACTCTTTCTGCGTTTTGATGTTTTGCTCCTAAGTGGGCAGCCTGATCATTTGGCATCTTGGACAGAGGTCACCTCACTTTTTAACATGGAAAACCTTCCAAAGGCTTGTGCTGTTTGCTTTGCCTGCTGTCTAAAAGCTACTTGCAAAATGTTGAATGCTCATGTAGCATTTTCCACAGTTTAAGCAAAATCTTATAGAGACATGCATTTCTTTCACGTTTTTCAGTTAAATTTTTTCAGATTTTAAGGTACTCCAGAATCGGACATGCAAGAACACACAGTTGTACACTCAATGGTGACACATGCTGCAGACTTGCAGCAAGCAGGAAATGACTCAGACTGCTCTCCATGTATGTGAGTGGTAGTTGTTTGCGCTAACAGCAGTAGTGTCATAAAACAGTCCAGATATGTTTTGGTTACACACACATGCACGCACGCACAAATGCACATATATGCAACTTATTTATACTAAGGCCTTCTTTTATGCCTATTTGTTTCAGGTCTTTTGGCTGCAACAGCCCTTCATTGTTTACACCACTGCATAATGTATGCCCTCGCATATTTGCTGAATATACTGGCTGGTTTATTTTCATTCATATTTTGTTATTATGGGAATATGAGTTTCGTTTATGTCTTTTTGATTTATGGCCACTTTACAGGAACACAACTAGAGTGTAAAACAAGGCCTTTGTGTAATATCTACTTTGTAATACAGCATTACATTAAATGAATAAGCACAGGCCTTGTATTTCTGTTTCCTGGGAAGATGGTTACTTTCTGAATACTCATTTTTCAGTTCGCAGGTCTGAAAATGTTTGTGCAGTGCCCTGTCTCTTTAGTTATCATGACAGCCATAAACATAAACATAAAGAGGAAATATACTGGACATTAAACTTTTGTTTTGTTCTTCCTGTCAGATTTTATTCAAAGGTTTTCTGCTGCAGGAAATATTTATTGAGTTAAACTCATCACCTGCATGTAATGTATCTACTGTAGACACTAAAATTGCCCAGTGTATGGGAAAATTGACATGGCATCACCATTTTTTATGAAATTCTCCAATATGAAATTTCATGAAAATAATTTTAGTGATTTTTTAAATGTTAATATTTGTATGGACAAGCAGATAGAAATTACAATTGGCACTGCACAGTTATGGGAACATGCCTAAAAATGTAACTTTATCTGTTACAGCCCCTTGTATCAGTAAGTTTTATCTGCCTTGCATGTTTGTGACAGTAGAATCCATTAAAATACAGCATTATTATTGATCATAAAGAGTACATGTCCTGCCCAACACCATGAAGGTATATGGAAGGTTGGAGGAACTGTAAGCTGAGCTCATTCTTAATTTTGGCACCATATGCTTTGGCTGACTGTGTTGTGTGGTACCTAGATAGAGGCTGGGTTGGCCCCACAACAAGTGCAGCTGTAGTGACAAGAGAAAGAATTTTGCTTCTGTGTTGCCTCCCGTGTAACAGTTCACTCCCACTATATAACACGAACCAACACTAAGTGGAATAAGGTTACAACAATCCTACTAATTAAATTCTAACATTTGTAATCTCCAATATCACTGCCATCAGACCAGTAGCTGTTAAGCAGGTACTGTCAACTGCTCTTGATTCTATCAACTTGGGATCCGTAAATCGGCACTCAGGGATATTATAGTGCAACCTCAATAATTATCTCATTTTATCAAAATAAATATGTATATTCTAGTCTTCTTCTTCTTAGTACAGCTCTACAACTCTTAGTGCAGAGTTTTGGCCTTCCCAGCCACTTCCATCTTCCTCTCTCCTGGACAAGGGTCTTCCAATTTGTCACTTTTAACCTCTGTGTATCTTTTTTAACACCATCCTCCCAGCGTATCTTTGGTCTCCCCATTGGCCTGTTTGAAATGGGTTTCCAGGCGTGTATTGTTTTGACCATTCTTGTTTCTTGCATTTTTTCAATATGACCATACCATCCTAGCCTTTGCACTCTGGCAAAGTTTATTATGTTTTCATGTTTTATTAGTTTATCCAATTCCTCTTTAGTTTTTATTCTCCAGAATCCATTTTCATAGGTTGGGCCAAATATTTTCCTCAGTATTTTCCTTTCAAAAACCATTAGTCTGTTGGTTATTGTTTCTTTTAATATCCATGTTTCGCATGCATATGTGACTACTGGTCTAATTACTGAGAAGTATAATTTCAGTTTTGCATTTTAGATATAAGCTTGCTTTGAAATATCTTTTTATTTGCAAAGAAGGCTTTATTTCCAAGAGCAATTCTTTCCTTTATTTCCTCTTCTATTTTACTGTCTGTATTTACTGTTGACCCAAGATATTTAAATGATCTAACTTCTTCAATTTCTTTGTTTTCAGTATTTATGGCTTTTAATTGGTCTTGTCTCCTGGAACATTTCAGATATTTTGTTTTGTGTACATTTACTGTTAGACCATATTTTAGAGATTCTAGTCTACCAAAGTAAAATATCAACATCAAACATGAGACTCACATTATACGTCGCACAATGCACATCCATAGCCAGGCTCATTCTGAACAGTATACGACTCACACAGTACACAAGACATGCTGCCACAGCACCAACTCAATGTAACGAAGTAATTCACTGACTGTTTTTAAACTGTAACTTTAGCAAGGAACAATGTATGCTCCTTGAGGATGATCGTATGATCGAAACATGTAGGAGCATTTTAAGTGTTTTAATGTGAATTTTAGATCATTAAATGAATATATGTGCATTTGTTGGTGTATTAATTCAACAGTTTGAGTTGAATTTAGAATTTTGAGTAAAATCACACAGCAAATGTAAGTAGCCACAGTTGCTCAACTCAGAAAAAGAATTTATAATCAAAATGTAAATTCCTATGCAGTCAACATGGCTTACCTTTTACTAGAAGTAAACAGCTGTACTTTAAAAACATTGTAGTCACTTTACTGTGTTAATAAATGTGTACTGTTTTCACATATAATAAAGTCTTCAGCAATGTAGACACCAGACAGCCAGTACTCAAACCAATAACCAGTAGCAATTTGGCGAGTGAGCAAATGATTGAGGACATTTACCTTTCAACGCTAAAATTTATAGAGGCGGCTTTGCAATTCAGACATTCTTCTGAGTTTAGTAAACTCTGTGTTAACATCACTGCAGGCTCAGGCTTACTTCTAGATATAATGAACTGCCTAATGTTGCTGCGTTCGCAATAGTTGTGCAGCTGCTCATTTCCTGTCTGTTAATTTCTACTTAAAATATTGTACAAATTTACCATTAATACACATTAGATATACAATTTCTTTTAACAATATACACTTACAGTTGGCATTCATTACACTTCTGTCACAAATGAAACCCCTGAATATTCAGCCCATAAAATTTCCTGGCCTACAGATTTCCTCTGTAATTATATGTTTGTGGAGTAAGCAAGAAACAAGAAAAATTAAAGTCTATAAGCAGGTTATTAGGCAAGCTCTGAAGGTAAGCTGCAAGAAACATCTGTGGAATTAACTGAAACTCCTAGGTTTACCTGACAGTTTTGGTAGTATGCTGGTGGTGTTTGAAAGGAATGGCATGTGGTTTATATATTTGAGTAGATTGCAAAAGGTAGCTACAAGCACCATTTAGTAACTGGAAACCACTATTTGGCTGTAGCTGATTCTGAAAGGCAAATATCGTTTTGTTTTGCATTGATGCGACACTATCTGATCTTGGTCAGGTATGGCTGTCAGGATGAACCACCAGTAAATGACAAACTTGAGATACAAGGGTGAAAGGATTAAGAATACAATGGAGTATATATATATACAGGGTGTTTCACGACTTTAGGGCATAACTGCAGGAGGTGATTTCCTAGGTCTTCGTGATCAAAAAAGTTCATATAAACATGTGTCCGATTTTGGACGGTTACGGAGTTA
>Ga0131853_10016226_pt1 | contig 13600 bp, 8 predicted proteins | sample TergutLab28metaG_FD_92764 | JGI IMG/M metagenome (GOLD analysis project Ga0131853, IMG submission 92764) | Labiotermes labralis P1 segment gut microbial communities from Petit-Saut dam, French Guiana - Lab288 P1 (version 2) (version 2) | ecosystem: Host-associated > Arthropoda: Insects >... | reverse complement strand
TCTCGTTTCTTTGTCATGTCATCAGCCTCCGCTTTTATTTTAACATGACCTCATTTTTTTTGTACAGCTTAGTGTAGCCTATCCAGTTGACTCCTCTAAGGAGATTGAGGCAAACACCCACTCTCTCAAGTTCTTCATACAGTTCCTTTAATTCGTAAGGGGATAGCGTCTCTCGGTCAAGGTCTTGATACAAACCAAGCAACCATTCTCTTTGATGTCGAGTTCTATGAAATGCTCTATCTTCTATACGCCTTTGCGTTTCTTTTGCACGGTCACTTATTGCCTGTGTTATCCTCGCTATTCTTCTTGCAGTTCCAGTAAGACTTCAACAAGCGCAGCAATAAATTGGCTAGAGTAGTCGTTATTCGTAATCCGCCAGTCGCGATATTCCCATAATTGAAAGAACACATTGCCTATTCGAAATGTACTTATAGTTCGTCTTTCGTTTGTCAGGATACGGTACTCATCAACTGTCATCCAAGGGGCGTTCAAATTTGCTGATGTATTATTTTCATTTGAGAAGTATCTGCTAGAAGAATCCGTGTATCGACGTTGTACTTCTGTAATTGCCCTTTCCTCCTGCCGATAAGTAGTTATACTTATTCTGAGAGAAGAGAAAGTATTGCTGCCCCCTTCTACGCTAGAAGTCCACCCTGTTGAATATCTATGATAGAGTACTGTATGATTCGATGGGAAATCTTGTACTATAGGACTCCTGATTAGCCCCTGATCTACTAATAATATTAAAGCTTTGTCAACCTGGTCTGCCGACTCCTCATGCAATAACGCCAATGGAGCAATATCCACTGGAGATGATCCTCTTAGCCAACTATTTATCAGCAAATTTCCAAAAACAGTAAGCGTCAGGAGCAATATAATTGTTAAAATCCCATTCCAAATAAGCCAAAGAAATGGCCATTCTGAACACCATCTCGTTTTTCTATATATGAGAGCACATACGAATGGGGTAGCAATGATAATGTAAAGATACCAAAACCTCATGTCTAGCAGGACTACTCTAATTGCAATAATGAGTACTGCTGTCAGAGCTAGATTCCAAACAGCCCAAAGCACAGGCTTGCTTGGGCGCAAATCATGATTTTTATACATGTAGACACACAAGCAAGGCGAAGCAATAACAGAAAAGACATGCCAAATACTAAAATTGAAAAGCAATGCTCGAGCGAAGTGAAGCATACACCATCTCCTCCTTTGCTTGGATGGTAGGACTTTTTTATTATTGTAATGCTTCGGCGAGGGCGTGAATAAATTGATTTGAATAATTTTTGTCAAAATCAGCCCAATGACGGTTTTCCCAAAGACGTATAGTAATGTTATTAATCCGCACTTCACTTATAAACTCTCTCATATCTGTTGGAATATGCCACCCACTTGCAGAAACAGGCATCCACGGATACATCAATACCGCTTCGGTGTTGTTGTCATTTATTATGTGAGTGTGATGTTCGGGGTTTGATCTCATAGCAGAACGTAATGATGATCCGGCTTGTTCGTCATCACGACGAATTGATATTGATATGTGCATACCGGTGCGATAGCCTCCAAGTCGTGGGGAATCAATAACCCAACGGCCTGAAAGTGTACGACTGTTGGGAGATTCGGTAGCGTTAGATATGTTGATATATCCTTCGCCGGCCAACTGCAAAATCGCTTCTTCAACACGCTCTAACTGTTCTGCACTTAAATTCGCCAATGGGGATATATCCACCGAAGAGGGGCGGCGCAGCCAATTATTGACAATGACATTCATTGCTATCACAAATAGTATTAGCACTATAATGATAATAATAAATGTTACAAAAGACCAAGCTATAACCCATGGATTAATCCCATAGCCTGCTCTTCGATACATTTTTGCGCTTTTTGCTATAATCCCGGCCATTACAATTAGAAACCATGTACTTGAACTTAAAAAGAACTCGACTAAGCCCCACAACATAACTTTCAACTCCTCTATATCACTTTTCACTATTCCTTGTTTTTTTGTGAAAGTTTGGACGATGGGCTACCCCAACCGTTGAATGCGACCGTCTTTTGTGATTGCGAATGCGCGGAGATTTCCAGCTGTAACGCTTACCCAATGTTCGTCTGGATATATTTGTGTGGGGACAGTACGATCTCTTGTAGCTAAACCACCAAAAAACAATGGTGTACGTGCACCCCAGACCCAAAGGCTGCCATCTTCTCTTACAGCTACAGAATAGCCTCCCCCTGCGGCAACACTTGCCCAATAATAGTACGTGCCAATCCTTACAGGAGAGAGTCTACTTGTCATTGTACCGTCTCCGAGTCTTCCATTCCAATTATATCCCCAAGCCCAAAGGCTACCGTCTGTCTGGATGCCTAATGTATGATCAGATTCTAATGCTATCATTGACCAAGTACTGTCCCCACCTATCCTTACCGGGTAAAGCCTTCTTTCTCTTGTGCCGTCACCAAGTTGACCGATCTGGTTATCCCCCCATGCCCAAAGACTACCATCTGTTTTTATGGCGAAGGTCTGCCCGTGACTTGCCGCAACATATACCCAATCTGTATCTGTACCAATTTGTATTGGCACTAAACTCCCAGAGTCCAAACCTCTATCCCGACCGTTGCCAAGTTGGCCATCTGAATTACTTCCCCAAGCCCAAAGGCTACCATCTGTTTTTATTGCAACCGTGTGTATAGAGCCTGCCGTTGCCATTGCCCAATCGGTATCTGTACCAATTTGTATCGGTATACTACTACCTGCCCTTGTACCATTGCCCAGGGCACCATTAGCACCTAATCTGCTGACATTATAACTACCCCAAGCCCAGAGGCTACCATCTGTTTTAATTGCAACTGTATGCCAAGAACCTGTATCAATGCTTGCCCAATCTGTATCTGTGCCTATTTGGTCAAAAAACCATCGGGACAATGTCGTGCCATCACCTAATTCTCCTGCCACGTTGCTCCCCTCACTCCAAAGGCTGCCATCTACTCCTATTGCCATAGTATGACTAAAGGTCGCCATCGTACGAATTGGAGGTAGTTCCGGTAATACTGCTGGAGGCTGCTGTGGCTGGCGTACTGTTGGCCTATACCCACAGGCCGTGACAAAAAGCACAGTCAATAACATCGCACAACAAACAAGCGCAGAGGCAACCTTCCTTAAATAAATCATATAACCACCCTCTCACTCTCTATATTTTTTTATATCAATAGCATCATTTATTGTTATCGCTTATTGAGTCATAAAAATGTAATCGTGTTATTTGATCTTGTATCTCTATCCCACGTGCAAAGTCCCACAATAGCCTGCTTGTCAAATCCCTCGTGTCTATAATCCTAGGATTATCATCTGGATGGCCGTCGAAAGGCACCAACCATGTTTTTGTATCATCGCCCCACTTATAGTTATAGCTATCCGGATCAGGAAGTGTTGGGAGAAATAGCAGTGGCGCAGCGAGAGGGTTCAACGCCACGGCCAAATGGCGCACAATCCGATTATTGTATATAGTTGCACGCGCATGGCCAAAAATACCCCCGGGGCCTTCGGCTATGTCTCCATGTGCTTCTATATCTTGTTGGGCGTGTAATGCTATACTTAAATAATGCATCGCTAGTGTACGATGGGTATAGGCTTGCTCCGCATTAAACCTTTGCATAGTTACTCCAAGTTTAAGGTGGGGGTTGTTTAAATAGTCTATACGGGATATTTCTGCTAGAGTTCTGGCATATTCTACAGAGGCATTGTTCCAGGCATATATCGCTTTTTGCACATAATCTCTGGCAATATCATCCCGTGAGTCACCATAACTGTTTGTATTAAAATGCACCCCTTGGTTTCCACCAATGATTGGAATAAACCCTGGGAAGAAGTTATACCCCCCTAAAAGGCTGTCTGCGCCGTATGTTGCCCTGCCCAATGCTCTGGCAAAGTCTTCATCAAAACCCATTTCAATTGCCCACTCGGTCGTTCTACATCTGTGCACATTATCAGGCCATAATCCATTTCTATCAACAAAGCCAAGTGGGTTTGCATTACAATACGCATACCAGTTAGCACCATCACGAACAGCATCTTGTGCAGTAAAGCGTGCTACGGTCGGGTTGTAATAACGTGCTTGGGCATAGTGCAGTCCGCTTATATTATCCCTTTGGTAGCCAGTAAAGCCAAACGGGTTGTGTTGTCCTTGTGGAGTGGTTGTTACAACTTCCAGCACACCAAACTCATCATGGGATATCGGTGCATTAAGGTTATCGTTGCCAAGTAAGCGTATTGGGCTGCCCAAGTGGTCTTGCAGGTAGTGGAAGTTTTGCTCTTGGGTTGCCCCCGTTGCGGATAGTAAGCTGTTGCCCCATACAAAAGATTGAGTTTGAGGACTCTGGATAGAGCCCGGAATTGTAGGGTGTTGTACATCGGAGTGTTGTGTCATCAGAAGATTATCATATGGCAAGGTCATGTCCAACACGTAACGCACTTCTTCTGCGGGGGTGGGTACTGCCGTTTGTGTATTGTGGAGGCTTTCCAGCTTGGCTACACGGTTGCGGAAGCCGTTGTACGTATACGTAGCATCACCCTTGGTTGGGGCTGGTCGTTCGCCTGTCGGCGAACTGCTCGCCCATGCAACCCGGTGGTGCGCACCTACCATCATATTGGTCGCATCAAATGTGAAAGCCGTCTGCAGCTGCCCGTTTTGTGTTGTTTGGGTTAAGTTGCCGCGTTTATCGTATGTGTAGTCGGTTATACTTTCGCCATCCACGGTTTGCATTAGCTGGTTTCTGGCGTTAAAGCTATGGCGGGTTTCTGTAGTTATACCATGCTGGTTTTGCATACTTGCCACGCGGTTGCCCAGTGGGTCATACATATATTGCTTGCTGCTGCCATCGCCTTTGATGGCTTCTGTCAAGCGGTTTAGCGGGTCGTAGGTATACTTAAATACACCATTGTCAGAGTCTATGCCCGTACGATATTTTTCTATCTGTGTGATGTTGCCTACAGGGTCATAACTATAAGTGAAACGGTCTAGGAGGCCACTATTATTGCTATGCGTCAAACCCGATAACGCACCAAGCGGGTTAAACTCATACTTGGTTGTAGTGTTATCCGGCAAAATACGTTCCGATATTCTGCCCAATGGATCATAAGCGTATGTCATGGTATCAAAACCGCTTATCGTGCTTGCTACCACCTTGCTTATATTGCCGGATAAATTGTACTCGTACCGAACTTCATTACCATCCGGATAGGTAAGCTTCTCGCGCTGCCCCAAGAAATTATAGACATAGCCAACCTCATTGCCGCTATGGTCAGTTACTTTTGTTGCCCTGCCAAGTGGGTCTAATTCTATACTGGTGGTGCCCAGCCAGTCGCGCATCTCGGTTAGCTGTTTCAGCGGGCTGTAGCTTAGCTCTACGGTTTTGCCGTCGGCATAGCTTATTTTGGATAATTGGTTGACCAAGTTGTAGCTGTACAATGTTTCAAGCTCGTCCTCGTCTACTTTGCTTGTTACTTTGCCCATTGGGTCGTAAGTATACTTTACTACGTTGCCAAGCGGGGATGTTACGGATATTACTTCGCCTTTTTTATTGCGCTCATACGTCGTTACCTGCGGCTCTCCCCGGTCGCATGGGCGAGCAGTTTGCGCAGCAAACGACCAGCCAAGGCTGTTGTACTGCTTCAGCTCCGTTAGCTGTTGCATTGCGTTGTAACTATACTCTGTACTATGGCCGGTGGGGTCTATAACTTCTACAACATCACCCAGCAGAGAATATTTATATCGTGTGATATTGCCATTTTCATCTGTGATATGGGTCATGTTACCCATGGCATCATATTGGAATTGCTTGCTGTAGCCCAGGGCGTTGGTCGTTTGTACCACTCGGTTTAATACATCATATTCTAAGGTTGTGACGTGGCCAAGCGCATTGGTCACGGTTTTTACATTTCCGTTATTATCGTACTGGTAAGACTCCATCTCGCCGCTAGGGAGAGAAACGGACTTTAACAAGCCGCCCGGATAGTAGGCGTATGTGTATTGTCCTCCAAGGGTGTTTGTAATATGCTCCACCTTGCCTAAAGCGGTGTAAGTCATGCTGGTTGCGTTGCCTAGCGGGTCGGTTACTTTTATAAGCTGGTTGGCGAGGTCATACTCACGCTTGGTTACATTGCCCAAGGCATCGGTGACTTGTACTACATTGCCCATGCTGTCGTATTCTATAGATGTTGTTGAATGATCGGGTTCTATCACTTGCTTTTGGCGGTTTAGCGCATCATATAAGATTATTGTTTCCGCACCAAGCGGCGTGGTTACGGACACTATGTTTCCGTTATGGTCGTGAAGGTAGCTGGTCGCATTGCCTTCTTGGTCTGTCGTTTTGGTTATGCGGTTGTCTTGGCCATACTGATAACAGATGGTATTGCCAAGCGGGTCGGTTATGGCGGTTACGTTCCACACTTTGTCGTAAGCTAATTGGGTTGTACCGCCTTGTGGGTCAATTATTTCTTCCAATTTGCCGGTGTTGTTGTATTTATATTGGACACACGAACCTGTTGGGCCAGTAACTTTTGTCACTTTACCAATCAAGTTATACTCGTATGTGTAGATGCTGCCCAGGGCATCGGTTACAGTAGAAATATCACCACGTGTGTTGTAAGTATAAGTGGTGGTTGCGCCGTTGCCATCTGTAGATTTTATTACGCGGTTAAGGCTGTCATACTCATATTTTGTGGTTATTCCCACGCTGTTAGTTATGGATGTGATATTTCCACGGTGGTCGTACCCTAACTGATTATTAGAGCCATCGGGTAGGGTCACTTTTGTTACTTTACCTTGGGTATCAGAAGCAAAACATGTTTGCCTGCCGATAGAATCGGCTATGGCCGTTAAGTTGCCGCGGGTATCATAGGTATTTGTAACGATACCACGGTTTGGGGCGATTATAGTGGTGGGTTTATTAAACGTGTTGTACTCGATTACAGAAGTATTACCCAGCGGGTCGATAACTTTTATCGTATTGCCAAAGTTGTCGTACGCGTACTGCCATCTGTTTTTGTTGCGGTCTGTACGGCTGGTGCACCTGTTTGCATCGTTGTAGGCAAAGGTCTCAAAGCTGCCGTCCGGGTGGCTTATTTTTATCGTACGATAATTTTCGTCCCGGGTGTAGACTTTTGGGATTCCTTTTTGGTTTATATAGGTGGTGGTTTTGTTCTTATCATCGTAGCGGTATTCCATTATGCCGCCATCGGGCAAAAGTTGTCTTGCCGCTCGGCTATTTGTGTCATATTTGTTGTTTATGGCAGTTATCCCCAACGGGTTGGTTACTTCTTTTATACGGCCTTTACTGTCGTAGTGATATTGGTATACAGCGCCGGTAGCGTGGGTTACTCTTGATAGATGGTTTTCTTCGTATTCGAAAGTTACTGCACGGTTTGTATGGTCGGTTATGGCTATTATGTGATTGTTTTGGTTATAGGTGAAGTTTAAATTCCCGCTTGGGGTGGATACGCATGCAAGCAGACCATTGGTATGGGTAAACGCTGTTTTATTGCCGTTTGTGTCGGAAATGGACTGCAATTGACCAACATCGTTAAAAGAATATATTTCGTTATAACCGGACACCATCATCCAGCTGTCTGCATTTTTAACAAGCGAATGCCTGCTGTCCAATTGTGTGATGTAGTTGCCATCTCCAGTGTTTTCAAAGGTTATGACCCTGCCGTCTGCAAAGGTTATGTGTGCGAAGTTCTCGTCCGAATATAGCGCAATGTTAAAATTGTGTGTCCAATTCACGCCAAGTACGCTGTTTGTGCTATCTATGGCATTGTAAAAACGGCTGAAATGTAACGGGAAATGGCCAGGGATGCTGATGTCTTCCTTGGAGTATACAAAGTTACCCGTAGACATGTTAACCGGGTCGCCATCATAGGCAATGTAGGGAGAAGTGCCTGCGAGTTGTGCAGCCATTTCTCTGCTTAAAAGCGTGCCTTGAAGCATCATATTTTTTATCCTATCCAGCGCGCTAACTGATTCATCGTTGAGCGTTCCGCCAATGCCATCGCGCATTTCTTCCATTCTGCGAGTGTATGCGTGTATGTCTTGTATGGTGCCTCTCAGTTTGTGGGTGTGGCGCCGGTCTGTTTCTTGTGCTTCTGCACGCATTTGTTCGAAAAGCCTGTTTGATTCACGTATGGCGTCACGCAATTCTGCCGCGGCACGTACAAATTCATTGGCAACACAGCGCAATTCTTGGGCTTGGGCGCGAAGCTCTCTTATTTGGCTTTCGGCTTCCGATGTTGCAGATTGGTTAACTACTTGTTCTGTTGTCGTATACGTGCTTTCATAGCCATCTTCGTCGGTATAGTAGTGTGTTGTTTCTATGGTTTTCATTATGGGCAACCCTGCTTCTATGGTGTCGGCCTGTTGCTCTAACTCATTTGCACGATGATTAAACCGGCCCGCTGCCTGGTCAAGCGCTTCTGCTTGCTGCTGCAATGCCCTTGCGTTTTCTGCCCGTATTTGTTCGGCTTGTACCTCATTCCATACAAAGTCCATTTGGGTTGCTCCTTCGGAAGAATTCTAATTGGAGAATTATCGGCTATATGCTTGTAATTTCCTGTGCAAAGCTTCTTGTGTGCATGACCATATCTTCTGTTATGGCTCTAAAATTGCCCAAGGATCTTTTGATCGTGCCGGAAATATTCAATATCCTTGGCGTGGCTGAAGGCAAGACAAATATTGTCTGGTTCATATGCTCTATGTCACCCGCGGTTTCATAGATGCCCTGCCCTTTTTTATCATCAAGTTCACTAATCATACGTGCCGCCGTATCATACTCGCTTTGGCTTACAACTATGTTGCCGGAATTCATATACTCCAAAGAAAAGCTTCCGCTGTTAGCGGTACTGATATCATGGGGTAGCCTTATTATCTCAGGCCCCGCGGGCGCCCCGGCAGGGGATTGGCTGGCGACACTGACAGCCGCACGATGTGCATCCGTTACTTTACCTAAATAAGTTACCGCTGGGTTTCCTATAAATCCATCGGGCATTAGTTTGTACCTCCTGTGTCGATATTGCGAATCTCTTCTTGCGCGGGAGTTTTTTTAGGGTGCAAGTTTTACAAATCTACTATAATCTCCATATCTAACAAGAGCCCAGCTATTTGATAGTATGCGCACCTGGTCGTAATGACTTAAATGCTCAGGTATAGCAGGGAGTCCCTGATGTATATTAAACCGGATGTGCACCTCAGCCAATTCCTCAGCAGTAAGCTCATCATCCCAAATTACAGTAATACTATCTAAATGGTCAAAATCTTGCTGGTTTGTTACACCAACTTGCCCTGTCTCCAGCATACTCTGCAAGCTAAATGTGCCAAGCCGCCTCGGGCCATCCTGCAGCCTTTGTTCTACACGTATTTCATAATTGTACGCCTGGCCAAACCGGTAAAACTGCCCATAGTCTGCCCATATATCTCTTGTAGAAATTTCTATTAAGGCATTACCCAAATTCCGGTCCCAATGTCCCACCTGTGCCATGCCATATCCAATAGGAAAAATAGATGAAAAATACCCAAATGGTATTATTTCTTTACCTGTGGTAAGGTCTACAAGTTTTGTATTTCCGTCTTGATTTAGGGCAATCATTCCATCTTTGTAGCTCATCCAAATTTGATATGCAAACGGGGCTAATAGCTCGTGAGTGTATAGGCAAAGAACACCCCAGCGATATCTTTCGTTAACACCGAAAGAAGTGTTAGTTACTGCGACAAACCTCTCGGTGCCATATATAAAACTTATATGTTTAAAATAGTTTGGGGGGATTATTTCTTCTCCAGTTTGAACATTTATAGTGCCCATGTAACCATCTAACACAACCATTGCTAGATTACCTCTAAAGCCCCAAATGTTTTGATATGCGCCAAAGGTACAACTTTACGTCTTGTGTTAATATCCATGAGTGCGACTCCATCATTTCTTGAATTGCGGACAAGTACAAGGCGGCAAGAGACTAAATTACTTATGTTATAATTACGCCATGGCAAGTAAGATAACCTTATTTGTCTGCCGGTTTCTACATTAACTAATATGCGGCGATGGCCGAAACGGTCAGTAACCCTCCCATTGCTGGCATGTATTGTGTCTTCGTAAAATATGAGAAGGGCAATGCCGCCTATTTCTCTGCATTCGCCCAGGCGATAAAATTGATGGTGATAAATTGGACGAATGCTCCACAGGTAAATAAAAAGTGGAGATAGCAAGATTAAAATGCCAATGGTTTGTAAAAGCTTATCGGTTATAGAGTATCCCCTTTCTCCTATCGCCAAATGGGCATATTCACTTGGTAGTTCTTGTTTCCCTAGGTTAAATTGTACTCTATTGTATCCGTCCATACCTTATTTACACATCCTTTTGGTTTGTTGTGGTATAGACGATTCAGTTGAAAAAGGGCTCAGTTGTCGGTCGAAACACGCCGTGCGGCGGCGCGGCGCCTCCCTCGACTTCACCGTTTTCAACTGAAATCGCTATAATACAAACGACCTCCGGTATTGATTGCTACGCAAAGTAAGCTTTCAAATCCATCAGGGTGGCAGCATACTACTCCGCTCGTTGAATTTCAAAGATGAAATCGATATTGTTGATTATTTCTTGCTCCGATGGGTGCAGTGCATTCCATAGTGCATTAACCTGTTCCCAGTTATCCATTAAATCCCTTTCACTTAGTGGATGCGACAGCCCAAAATCCCTTAAATGAATAACGTCACGCAATGGCTCGCCGTCTACTATAAGATGGTGAGATAGTTTGCTTACAGCCTCATGCAAGCGATTAATGAATACGAGAGAGTGCGCAGTCGGAAAAGCTATAATCACATTGGAAGGAACATGCCTGGTTCCCCACTCAAAATCAAATAAAATATCGGTATAAAAGGGGTCAAAGTCCGGACTGTTTGGGTCTATACGCACCCTTACTTCCGGTTCTGACAAGACTCTATGGCCGTCAACCGAAATGCTGAACCAAAACCTTAACGCCAGGGCATAGTTAAATTTTTCTAGCATGACCCTGTGCTCTTCGCTGATATCATCACTTATTTCAATAGGGGTAACCACAGGGTTGCGATAGAAATGTGCGCGCCTTGTGCCTCCAGCTCTGATTCGAGCTTGCTCACTAAGCGTAAGGGAATTAAATAAATTAGACACATTCTGCCAGTTATCAACCAGGTCGATAACGGTGATGGGGTAGGTTAATCCAAAGTCTTCTAAATGGACTTCTCTGCGCGCTGGGCCGCCGCCAAATCGTTCCTCTCTTTGCGGGATGGGGCCATCAACCGCTCTGTGAAGCTCTTCAAGGGCTTCTGTTGTACGCAATGCTTGAAATGGCCATGCCACTATCACATTATTTGGAAAGTCCCCGGCCTTTGCCTCTTCAATATTGTGTACAAATACCAACTCGTTTAAGTTGGGGTTAAACAGTCCAGAACTGGAGTTAAGGTTGACTAAATAGGTGGATTGCCAGCGTGCAATCCGCACCTCCCCACGTAGATCAGTTAACATAAATACAAAATCAAAAGCATTGGCGAAATCAAGTTTATCTGCCGGAATCATACGTACCTCCCTTGTGTTTATACGAATAATAACAAGTACTACAACCAATGCAACCGCTGCAATTAATATGATTTTTTTCTTCATATCCGCCCTCCACTAAAACGAGTCTTGTGCGGCCGAATAATCCTCTTGATCCGGCATAAATGGAACAAGGCGAATTGTGCGATAGTGATTATTCACTTCTATAAAGTCTTCGTTATCAAACCACTCATAATTCCCCCCGCAATCGCAGCTACGGCGGAATGGGAAAATGCTGGTGCTGGTATTGCTATTACACTTGGGAGAGCAGCCGGGAACGCCCCCGTGATACGCATCTAAAGTGGCACCTGCCGGGTCTGCTAGAAATTCTTCCCATGTAATGTTGGGGATTTGCGGCCCAGAAATAAAGTTAAGCGCTTGTAGGGAGGCGTACGTACTTGCCGTTGGCCAGAGGATGGATTCCGGGGACCTTCCGGTTTCGGTTATAAACACGGCATTTAGTCCCATGCTCTGATAAAATGCCCCTGCGACCCCGGCCTCAACGATTGCCGACATATCCCGTTGAACGCCCTCTGCCTTGGCTCTTGCAGATGTTAAACCGGAATTTATTTTAGTACCTGTGTCAACATCTCTTAATATAGCAGCTGCTACTTCTGCCGCTACAGAGCCTATTTCTGTAAGACCTTTAACCGTATCACTCACCATAGAAGCACGCGTTAAAGACAATACTTGAGAAAATAGGTAAGCTGTCATATCAAATTGGTGCTTTTGAATGCGATAATCGCCCTCCAGTATTATATTTGTGATAGCTGCACCTTCACCGCCATAAACCCTGCTAATAATTATCTCATTGTTACCCCTAAAAACTGAGCTGCCAAATTCATCAAGACGCACATTCATCGTAGATGTAGAATCTATTTCTTTTGCCAGAGTTCCATGGTTAACCCTAACCGCAACCCCAGACGGACGCGCTTCACCGCTTTGAATATTGGTTACTTCAACCGGCCTTAATGAAAATGGACCTAGGCTGTCTCCGGCACCTATAAGCACATGTTGTACCGAAGGATTACCATGTCTCAATACACCATCTGTAAGCATAGCTATCTCGCCGACTACCGATAACATCGCAGAGCGTTCCATTAGATCATGTCGGCGATCATTAATTTCTTGAAATGGAGGGTCATAAAATCTCAAATGTGAGCCTGGGTTTTGCCTGCTAAACTCAAACTGCGCTTCCAATAACAGCGCATTTCTGGCCTCAATATGCATTTGGATACCTATAACTTTCTCCGGGCAAATCGTAAATGCATTATTCCCAAGCATTAAAGCAGTAAACACCTGTCTTTTTGACCCATCAGGATTAAGCGTATATTGTGGGATTTCTACTTTTTCTGCCAGTAGATTTAAAAATAGCTCCTGATCTGCCACATCCCCCATCTGTATAAACATATCTGCTAACCGTGCAAACTCATTATTGCTAATCTCACTTGCCGGGCGGTTTAATACTTCACTAACCCACCTCCAGTTATCATCAACCAAACTTATATTGTCGATATTATTCTGTGCAGCATTTGAGGCTCTGCTTCCAAACACATTTAAACTTGCAGATACGTTTCTGGCAGCATTTCGCAGTCCCGCGGTATTGCCCGCCGCTGCAGAATTATCATTGGCCATGCCCACGCCACCCATTGCGCTGGCTCCGGCGGCACCGCCTAATCCACTTAACGCCGCAAACCTCCCGTCAAAAACTCCCGAACTGCCATGGGTGCTTAAAGCGGAAACCATCCCGCTCAACTGCTGCAAAGCGGCTGAAACAGGAGAGCTTGGCAGCCCTGCGTCACTTGTTCCCAAGGCATCTTGCATGAATTGTATGTTGCCCGGCCCTATCGGAACGCCATCCGTATCCCGGAGAGCCAAATTATTCGACACATGGGCACCGGTTCGTGATGCCATGACGCCTTGCAGCAATGATAAATTGCCATGCGCATTTAATATCTCTGAAACGGATTGAACATGGTTTGAGTTTTGA
>Ga0131853_10016225_pt1 | contig 13601 bp, 12 predicted proteins | sample TergutLab28metaG_FD_92764 | JGI IMG/M metagenome (GOLD analysis project Ga0131853, IMG submission 92764) | Labiotermes labralis P1 segment gut microbial communities from Petit-Saut dam, French Guiana - Lab288 P1 (version 2) (version 2) | ecosystem: Host-associated > Arthropoda: Insects >... | reverse complement strand
TCGCAGAAATTGGTACACTAACCCCGTCCCTCTGTACCACCTCTGTACCACACTAACCCCGTCCCTCTGTACCAAAAAGGATAAACCATGACTTTCTTTGCACTGGCCTTTGTAGGCAAGCAGAACTCCGGCAAAACGGTTTTACTGGAGCAGCTCATAGCCGAGCTCACCAGCCGCAACTACAACGTGGGCACACTCAAACACCACGGCCACGAAGGCTTTGACTTTGACGTTGAAGGCAAAGACTCCTGGCGCCACGCCGAGGCAGGCAGTCGTTTTACGGTGATTAGCGCTCCGGACAAGATTGCCATGATACGCCAGCTTGATGCCCCGGAAAACGCCCTGGCAACCCTCGCAGCCATGATAGCCATCTCTACCGCCGGCGAGGCTCAAGGCACGCGCCCGCTCAACATCATCTTGGTTGAAGGTTACCGCCACGGCGGCCTCCCCACGGTGGAGCTGTTCAGAGCAGACAACCCCAAGGATGCCGAGAGAGAACTGGGCGGCGAGGGCAACGAAATCATCGCAGTGGTCACCGACATACCGCGCATCAAGGCCGCTGCCGAGGAGCAGGACGTCCCCTGCTTTCCCTTTAACAGCCCCACTTTGCTGGCAGATTACATTGAGCTGTTAATGCAAAACATGCCATCAACCTAACCCCGTCCCTCTGTACCAGAAATTGTTACACCAAGCCCCGTCCCTCTGTACCACTGCTACAATAGACCCATGAGTTTAATTGTCTTAAAATTTGGCGGCACCTCGGTTGCAACTCCTGAGCGAGTGCTTAAGGCTGCCCAAAGGCTGGTTGACTACCGCGAACAGGGCCACAAGGTGGTTGCGGTGGTGAGCGCTATGGGCAAGTCTACCGACGACCTGCTAGCCCTTGCGCGCGAGGTCAATCCCAAGCCCCCGGCACGCGAGCTCGATGTACTGCTCACCACCGGCGAGCTGGTGAGTATGAGCATCCTCGCTATGGCGGTGGCAGCCTTGGGTCACAAAGCTAAGAGCTTTACCGGGCATCAGGCGGGCATTGTCACCACAACGCGCCACAACAAGGCTCAGATTTCTCAGATAAAGGCCGACCGCCTTGAGCAGGCTTTGGCTGAGGGTTATATCGTGGTGGTTGCCGGCTTTCAAGGAGTCACCAAGCAAGGTGATATCACCACCCTGGGGCGCGGCGGCTCTGACACCTCGGCGGTAGCCCTGGCAGCTGCCCTCAAGGCCGATCTCTGTGAGATTTACTCAGACGTAGACGGCATTTACACCGCAGACCCGCGCATTGTACCCCGAGCAAAAAAGCTCAACTCCATCAGCTACGAAGAAATGCTCGAGCTCTCCGCAGGCGGCTCAAGTGTGCTGCAAATGCGTGCCGTGGAGTTTGCCCGCAATTTTAGAGTCACGCTCTGTTGCCGCAGTGCCTTTAGCGACAACCCGGGCACATTGATAAAGGAGGAAGCCGTGGAACAAGCGATTGTCTCAGGCATTACCTATGACAACTCAGAGGCAAAGATCACCATTCGTGGCGTGCCCGACAAGGTAGGCATAGCCGCTGACGTCTTTGACGCCATTGCCAAGGCCAATATCAACGTGGATATCATCGTACAGAATATCTCCGAGCACGGCTTTACCGACATCTCCTTTACCGCGCCGGAAGGTGATTTAGATCGTCTGCGCCCAGTGCTGGACGCACAGGTTGCCAAGCTGGGCGCGCGCGAGTACCTCATAAACGAGAAGGTCACCAAGCTCTCCTTGGTGGGAGCCGGCCTGCGCACCAACCCGGGCATAGCAGCCAAGATGTTCAAGGTGCTGAGCAAAAACGGCATCAACATTGAGATGATCTCAACCTCGGCCATACGCATCAGCGTCATCATCAACCCCAAACACTCCGAGCTTGCCCAGCAAGCTCTCCACACGGCCTTTGACCTGGACTCTACCCAGATATTTGAAGAAGACAACCTGTCAGCAGAAGAGCTGGACGCCAAGGCCAAAAAGGGGAGATAAGAGTTAAGAGTTAAGAGTTAAGAGTTGCTGGCTGGGCTGGTGAGTGACAGGCTCTAGAAGGAACAAAACCGGAGGAAAAGGGAGAAAGTGGTAATTATGAGTAGGCAAAACCCCGTAGTAGCAGTAGCAGGAGCAACTGGCGCCGTAGGCAAAGAAATGCTGCTGGTCCTCGAGCAGCGCGGTTTTCCGGCTGCAGAGGTCAAGGCGCTTGCCTCAGCCCGCAGCGTGGGATGCAAGCTGACTTACAATGGCTCCGGTGCTAACGGCACCTATCCTTCGGGCGACGGCTACGTAGAGATAGAAGAACTCACCAAAAACTCTTTTGAGGGCGTAGATATTGCGCTGTTCTCCGCCGGCGGAGACATTTCCCTGGAGTTCAAACAGGCAGTTATAGACGCCGGAGCAGTGATGGTAGACAACTCCAGCGCCTTTCGCATGGACGAAGATGTGCCCTTGGTGGTTCCGGAGATAAACCCCGAGGATGTCTCCTGGCACAAGGGCATCATAGCCAATCCCAACTGCTCAACCATTCAGCTTGCCGTGGTATTGGATGCCCTGGCCAAGCTTGCGCCGCTTAAGCGCGTTGTGTGCTCAACGTACCAGGCCGCAAGCGGTGCTGGTGCTGCCGCTATGGATGAACTCCACACGCAAACTCAGGATTTCTTGAACGGCGATTCACTCACCATAGAGCGCTTTGCCCACCAGATAGCCTTTAACTGCATACCGCAGATAGACGTGTTCCTTGACGACCTCTACACCAAAGAGGAACGCAAGATGGTGATTGAGACGCGCAAGATCCTTCACACGCCGGAGCTGGCCCTGGCCATCACCTGCGTGCGCGTGCCCGTGCTGAGGTGCCATTCTGAGAGCATTAACGTGGAGTTTGACGGTCCAGTTTCTCTTGCTGAAGCAAGGACAGCCCTTGCCAGCGCTCCCGGTATTACCCTTTTGGATGATCCCGCCAACAAGGAGTACCCCATGCCCGGCCTCCTCGCCGGAACAGACGACGTATACGTAGGCCGCCTGCGCCAGGATACTTCGGTTGAAAACGGCCTGGCCCTTTGGTGCGTGGCCGACCAACTACGCAAAGGCGCCGCCCTCAACGCCGTACAGATAGCCGAACTGCTGCTTAAACAGTAAGACAGTGGGACAGGGGATTGTGCTATTGACACAAATCCGGGAGTTCCTGCCGCGTTTGCACGCAAAAAGACGATTATTGGCCTCAAATCAGCGAAAAACGAGCATTTATTGGCCAATAATCGTCTTTTTGCGTGCAAACGCGGCAGGAAGTACCCCGAGTGTGTCACTGAGATGCTCATCTGGCCTCAGGGAGTCATACATCCCAGGAGACAAAGGCCCAGCGTATGGGGCGCAGGCTGCCGTCGGGGTATTTTTTGAGTGATGAGATGTAGCGCAGCTCTGGATGGCATCCCATCTTAAAGAGGATGTTCAAACCATAGATGTAGTCGGGCAAAAAGGAGACGCCGTCTTTTTCTTCTCCCAGCAAGGTGGTGGTGCGGGGGCCATAGTCTGTGGCCAGGGTGACTGCCGCTTTGCGGCGCGCCACACGGCAAAGCCTCTCAAAGGCATCCCAGATATCGCGCACCATGATTGATCGTGAGGCAACGGCAACGTCTACGCTGTTGGAGACCAAACCAAAAGCCTCCCAGTCATCTGTCCAGGAAAGCTCACGCATGTCTATGCCGGTAATGCCGTCCTGCTCGCAATACTGCGCCAAGACCTCAAGCATCTTGGGAGAGAAGTCACAAGCCAAGACGGCGTGCCCAGCCCTTGCAAGCGGAATGGCAATGCCTCCGTTGCCACAGCCCATGTCAAAAACCGACTCGCCCGGCAGAAGCTCAAGGTATTCAATAAAGGAATCTGCATAACGTGATTTGCTGTCCGGCTCATGATAGGTGCCAAACTCTTGTGCGCGAGAATCCCAGTAGCCTGCATCATCAGGCTCTTTGCGCCTGATATCCCTTTCAATCCAGAGATTTCGCCAATCAATGTCAACTATGGGGTTCATAAGACCTCTTACTCTAGTGGTACAGAGGGACGGGGTTAGTGTACCAATTTCGTGGCACAGAGGGACGGGGTTAGTGTACCAATTTCGCAGAAATTGGTACACTAACCCCGTCCCTCTGTGCCACACTAACCCCGTCCCTCTGTACCACACTAACCCCGTCCCTCTGTACCACCTCTGTACCAAATCTCAATCCAAATACTTATGCAGCTGCTTGAAGAGTGCGTCTAGGTCAAGCGGCTTGCCTACGTGGTCGTTCATGCCGGATTCAAGGCACTTGTCAACGTCTTCTTTGAAGACGTTGGCGGTCATGGCAATGATGGGGATGGTCTTGGCATTAGGCACATCAAGAGCCCTGATGGTGCGGGTTGCCTCGTAGCCGTCCATGCGGGGCATCTGAATGTCCATGAAGATCATCTCGTAAGCATCCGGGGCCTCGCTGAACATGCTGACAGCCTCGGCACCGTCTTCGGCGCAGTCTATCTCCAGGCCGGTTGACTCTAGCAGCGTTAAAACGATGATTCGGTTGATCTCCACGTCTTCCACCAACAAAATGCGATGACCCTTGAATAGGTCATCAGCCACCTCAGAAGTGGACTCTAGCTGTTTTTGGTCAACGCCCAGGCACTCGTTGATGACATCCACCAAGGTTGAGGGAAAGAGCGGCTTGGAGATGAACTTATCAACGCCAACGTCTTTTGCCTTGGCTTCAAGAGAGCTCCACTCCTCGGCCGACATCATGATAACCACGGAGTTCTCAGATGCCTTGGAATCAAAGGTCAAGCGCGTTGCCAGCTCAAGCGCGTCCATGTCGGGCAGCTTTCCGTTGAGGAAATAGATATTGTAAGAGCCGTGCTTTGCCACCTTGGCAAGAGCGTCGGCGGCATTGTCGGCCACATCACAAGATATCCGCAGCTCGTGCATGACGTCCTTGAAGTACACCAACACATCCGTGTCATCGTCTACTACGAGGATACGCAGATTGCTGCGATTGATGCTGGTGTCAAGCAGCCCCTGCCCGGCGCCCAGCCCGCGCTTCATCTTAACCACAAACGAGAAGCTTGAGCCTTTATCCAGCTCGGATTCAACCCAGATTTTGCCGCCCATCATCTCAACGATATTTCTGGATATAGAGAGCCCCAGGCCGGTGCCGCCAAAGCGGCGGGTGGTGTCGCTTTCGGCCTGCTGAAACATCTGAAACAGATTGGCCTGCTGCTCGGCACTGATGCCTATTCCGGTATCAGTCACCGTAAACAACAGCGTGCAGGTGTCACCGTCCTCATCAGCCAGCTTAACGTCCAAGCCAACGCTGCCCCCCTCCGGCGTAAATTTGATGGCGTTGCCGAGCAAGTTAGTGATGACCTGCGCCAGGCGCTGGTCGTCGCCAATCAAACTAGGGGGGATACCCTTGTCAAAAGACACGTTGAGCTTCTGCTTTTTCTCGTTGGCTCTAAACGTAGACACCCCTACCACGCGACGCAGCACGCTCTCAAAGTTGAACTCCACGTTTGAGAGCTCAAACTTGCCGCTCTCCACCTTTGACATGTCTAGGATGTCGTTGATGATGCCCAACAGGTGCTTTGACGCGTCTTCGATTTTGAGAAAGCAGTACTCCATGCGCTCGGGGGCAGTTGACGACTTGCCAATGAGGGTCATGCCCACAATGGCGTTTATGGGCGTGCGTATCTCATGGCTCATATTGGCCAAGAAGTTGGTTTTAGCCACCGAAGCAGCCTCCGCCGCCACCTGCTTCTTTGCCAGCATTCTTGAGAAGACCATCAGGCCCAAGATAATCAGTATCAAAAAGCCCAGCACTATCAGTGCCATGATGAACTCAAGCGGATTGGATTCCCAGATAGGCAAGGTGCGGTTAATCATGATACTGCCGGAGGGCAAGCTGCCGGAGCCTATGTTAAAAGTGGACGCTGTTCTGTAGTCAAACTGCCACTGGTTGAGCGAGCTGGAATCGTACACGATAGGAATATCATGCGGAGGAGTTCCCTCAAGGATATCGTAAATCATGGAGGCAACCAGCTCACTTTGCGCCTCGGTGCCCGAAAGCAAGCCCCCCATAGTGCCGTGTCCAATAAAGAAAGTAGAGAGACAGAAGACCGGCAGTTTAGATGCCTCGGAAACCTGTTCCTGCACTTCTACCTCTGTGTAAAAACTGCCGTTGCTGTCCGAAAGATAGTTGCCTACCAAAACCAGGGAGTCAGGTTCAAATCCCCGTATCTCCTCCAAGATCCGCTCAAAGGGCTTGTTGTCGCTGAACACAAACTCCACCGGATGAGTGCTGGAGGCTATCTCGCCTTGAAGCACTTCTCGCATCTCTACGTCTTTTGCACTTGAGTAGCCGTTTAAGAGGTAGATGCGCTTTGTCTGGGGATGCAAGCTCAGCATCAACGAAACGGTGTCGTCAAACGAGACGTACTCTGAGACTCCCGTGACAAATTCCTCTAGACCATAGATTGCCTCTTCGGTAGGCCCTAAAACGCCAAAGAACACCACCGGCGCATTGGGAAAGAGATAGGGATAGCTATCCATAACAAATTTGAACGCCTCGTTTCCTGAGGCAATTATCAAATCGGGGTTACGTGATACATAGTCCGTGCGAATCAGGCCAGAGACTATGGAGTTGAAATTAGCCTGGCTGTGAAGCTCGTTGGAGTTAAGGTCAATGCTGCGGTAATCGTAAGAGCCGCTGCTCTCAAGAATCCTGCGGATGGCATCCAGCTGGTTGCGCTCCCACTCAATTTGCGTGTTGTACGAGTTAATCTGCAAAATGAGCTTTTTGTCGGCAGTAAGATTTACGCCTCTTTGAATCGAAAGCAAGGTGCCGTCGTTAATCATATCCTGGTACGCTTGCTCAAGCAGCGGAACCAAATAGGCATAGCTGCTGTTTACGTAGGTATAAACCGGCTGCCGCTCCAAAACACCCGCGCTCCTGGTTCCCGGAGGAAACCTGTGCTCAAAATGGGCAATACGAGGGAGCACCACTACATCGGTTTCATCGTTAAGCAGGGTTACCCACAAATCATCAATACCGTTCACCGAAACAAGATCGCTGGCATCTGCGCGCCAGATGTTATTAGCAACGTACTCGTTTTGCCACCTATAGCCCACTCTAAGTCCGGCCATATCGCCCCAGTCAGAAAACACAATGGTTTCACCGCTACGGGTATAAGCGGCAAATTCCACGTTATCTATGGGCACGGGGACCTTTATCAGATTCTCATAGCGCCGCTCCCAGCCGTCTGTCTGCATGGGCAAAATCGCAGCATCGCCAAAGTTCACGTCGGCTACCGCTGTGCGCATGCCCGTAACCTGGGACACCATCTGGTAGCCCGAACGGCGCAGCCCCTCATGCAAGATGCGCCCCACAATGATGGACTGGTCGTCACTCATGGCAACCTTAACCGGAGGCAAATCTGAAGTATCTATGGGGGTGGAGGTAATTGCTACGGTGCTATCAGGCGCATTGGGCACTGCGCTATCTGCCCAGCTTGAAGACGGTTGCACCATTGGGATACACAAGATAATGAGAGTAACGCAGAGAATTAATCTGATTCTATTCACTCAAACCCCTCCAAGCACTTTGATGCTTTATATTGTAGCAAAATAGATATAGTTTCAGCTCTAGCAGATTAAGCCTGTCACACGTCCCCCTGACAGGTCTGCTATCCTATACGTCGCACTTGCGGAGGGATGGCTGAGCGGCTGAAAGCGGCGGTCTTGAAAACCGTTGACCAGCAATGGTCCGGGGGTTCAAATCCCTCTCCCTCCGCCAGCAAAAGAGTATCCTCGGTAGTACCAGAATGGTGCTGCCGAGGATACTCTTTTGCTGGCGGAGGGAGAGGGATTTGAACCCGAGAGGGGCGAGGGCGTTAAGCGGGGCGCCAGTGGCGCGCCGTAGCCCGAGCTCGCGAATTCGCGGAGCGAATGAGCAGGGTGCGGATTTGCGCAGCAAATACGCGCAAATCCCTCTCCCTCCGCCAGCACCGAGGGGCCGGGTCATTTTGTCTAGTAGGATAAAATGACCCGGCCCCCCTCTTCTAAAAGTAGTACACTATCGACATAGGTATATTTTCACAGCAAAACTGACAATAATTGACAAACAGAAAGGCGGGTACTATGGGTTTCATTCAAGCATTTATTGGAGCTATTGGTGGATCTTTTGCTGATCAGTGGAAAGAGTTCTTCACCATTCCTCAAGGGGCAAGCCCCTCGGCGGGATTGGTTCCGGCATTACAGCAGCATCAGAATCTGGGGCGGGGCTCAAATGTCAAGGGCTCTGAGAACATCATCACCAATGGTTCTACCATCGTGGTGCCCGAGGGCTACGGCCTCATCACCATTGAAAACGGCGCCATCACCGGATTTGTTGCACAGCCCGGAGGCTACACCTTTACCTCTACCGATATCAACGCTCAGTCGTTTTTCAGCGGCGGCGGTCTGGTGGAATCTGTTATCAGGCAGAGCTGGGAACGCTTTAAATTTGGTGGACAACCCGGCAGCCAACAGGCGGCTTTCTTTGTTAACCTCAAGGAGATCCCCGACAACAAGTTTGGCACGCAGGCAGAGATTTATTGGGATGACGCATACCTGCAAACCCAGGTAGGCGCCGTGACCCGCGGTTCTTACACCCTCAAGATCATCGACCCCATCTCCTTTGTGAGGAATTTTGTGCCGGTGGAGTTCTACACTGCTGGCACCACACGCGAGTTTGATTTTGCTGACTTTGAGAACAAGGCAGCAGCACAGCTCTTTACCGAGGTAGTTGCCTCGCTTTCGGCAGCCTTCAGCTTTTACACCAATGACCCTGACAAGGGCAACCGCATCACCCGCATTCAGCAGGATGCCGTTGGCTTTGCCGCCTCTCTCAGCGAGGCAGTTGAGCAGGGCTATCAATGGCGGTCAGACAGAGGTCTTGAAATCTTCAAGGCTGCCCTCCTTGCCATTGAGTATGACGAGGACACCAAGGCACTGCTCTCCGACGTGCGCAAGGCCGATGCCCTCAGCGGCTCACGCGGCAACTCCTTCTTGCAGCAGAGTGTGGCGCGCGGTATGGAAGCAGCCGGCTCTAACCCCGATGGCGGCGGCGCCATTGGCATGGGCTTCATGGGCATGGGCATGCAGGCAGCCGGCGGAATGGCCAGCGGCTTGCAGCAAGATCCCAGCGCTCAGGCGGGAATGCCTCCGGCACCCACGGGCGCGCCTGCTCAGGGAGTTCCGGCACCGGCTCCGGCACCGGTAGCTGCACCCGCCCCCAACGAGGCTCCAGTTGCTGCTCCTGCTGCAGTGGATCCCTATGAGGAGCTCACCAAGCTAAAGGGCCTTCTCGATAACGGCATCATCAGCCAGGAAGACTTTGACAAGAAAAAAACTGAGCTTTTGGGGCTCTAATGGATAAGCAATCAACGCATGGGGCTCTTCCTTCTCAGGGAGAGCCTGTTGGCGCAGCGCCACCACCACCCCCAAGTGGCGCGCCGGTAAACAGCGGCTTTGCGGCACCGCCGCAGCCATCGCCTATGGCACCTCCACCACCAGGTGCCATACCGGTTGTGCAAAACAATCCTCCGTCTTCACCGCCCCCGCCACCTCCCAGTGGCGCTCCGGTGAAGACGGCTGCCATGCCTGATGAAGCCTCGAACTCTCCGTTCTCAAGATTCAAGCCCCCCGAGGGCCAACCGCATATCTTTCAAGATCTGGGGCAAAAAGACGGCATCACCAAATGCCCCTCGTGCGGCGGGTCGGACATTGCCCTCAACATTCAAACGGGCTTGCTGCGCTGCAATTATTGTCGCCATGAGTTTTCAGAGGTATCAGACGGCATTGACAGCGACATCTCACGGCTCACCGGCCTCCGCATGGGTATGGGCGCAAGCGATATTGCCTATGACGCCTCTGATGTGGTGACGCTCAAGTGCACCGCCTGCGGCGCGGAGGTTGTGGTGGACACCAACAATGCGCCTCAGCAGCGCTGTCACTGGTGCCGCAACATGCTCAGCCTTAATCAGCAGATACCCAATGGCGCTATTCCTGACGCGGTGATGCCCTTCAGGGTCACCAAGGAGCAGGCACAAAAACTCATTGAGGAGTTTGTGGGCAAGCGGCGCTTCTTTGCGCACCCCACCTTTAAAAAGGAGTTCTGCACGCAAAACATCATGGGCGTGTACCTCCCCTATATGGTCATTGATGTTAACGCGCGGGCTGAGTTTAGGGGCGAGGGCGAGCATGAGACCCGCCGCTACACCGTGGGTTCGGGAAACAACAGAGAAACACGTCATGACGCGGATGCCTACTGGGTGGGGCGAGACTTTGACTTTTATGTTGATGATCTTACGATAGAGGCCTCGGGCGACAGGCTTGATCAACAAACTACCGTCAACAGCAACAATGTCATCAATGCCATATTGCCGTTTCCGCTGAAGGACACGGTGCGCTTTAACGCCAATTATATCCGCGGCTTCACTTCCGAAAAACGCAATGTCAACCGCACCGCGATTGAAAACCTGGTGAGTGCCCAGGTGCGCGACATAGCGCGCTGGCAGGCTTGGCAAAACGCCACCTTCTATGGCAGGGGCATTCGCTGGGATGCTGAGAACGTAACCATCAAGGGCGAACTTTGGAAAACGGTGTACCTGCCGGTTTGGCTCTACTCGTATATGGAGATAAAGAGTGGCGGCAAAAAGTTTTTGCATTACGTGGCGGTCAACGCCTGTACCGGTAAGATCATGGGCTCGGTGCCCATACACATGCCTAAACTGCTGGCGGTTTCGGGCGTGGTGCAACTGATCGGCACGGTTTTGGGCGTAGGTGCGTTTTTACTATTGGCACTCGGCGGATAAGAGGGAGAACACATGGATATCAGTAATCTCATAAACACCCTTGCCTATGTTGCTTCGGACGTTGATGAATCGGCGCTGCTGCCGCTCGTTCTCTTGCTCTCTGGGTTTATTTTCTATGGCTACATGTACACGCGCTATCGCAATGCCGACAAGCGCCACAAGCACGAGATGGAGACAACAACAATTGTTGCCAACCTTGTGAGCACCGACACGTATTTCAAAAGCAGAAAAGGCCTTAAGAATGCAACGATGGCCGGGTCAAACCACAAGCGTGTTGAGGGAGCCCTCAACGTTGGCAGTGGCAATAAGCTCTTAGATATGGTGAAATAAGTAAACCCTGTTTTTTTGCGCGTTTGGCGCGGGCGGTACAACCCAGCTTGCTTGGGATGCGCAGCAGCCAAATGTTGCAGAATCTATTTGAATGAAAGAAGCCTATGAAGATCAAAGCAGTAATTTCGGTATTGGGCAAGGATCGCAAAGGTGTGGTAGCCACCGTGGCTACCACGCTGTACCAGCGCGGGGTGAATATCGACGATATCTCGCAGACGATTCTCGACGATATCTTCTCAATGACCATGCTGGTGACGATAGATGAGGAACTCTGTAGTTATAACGAGCTGCAAGAAAACCTCCTTGAGGATAGCAAAGAGCTGGGCATGCAGATAGTCTTGCAGCGCTCAGACGTGTTTGACTTTATGTACAACATCTAATGCCCGTGGACAAGTCAATCGACAGTCAGAGCGCCTACATGCAGCTGGCTCTTGAGCAGGCTCAGCTTGCCGCTGAGCTGGGAGAAGTGCCGGTGGGAGCCATTGTGGTCCTAAACGGCGAGGTCATTGCTTCTGCGCACAACAGGCGCGAGATTGATGCCAGTCCTTCAGCGCATGCCGAGTTTCTGGCGCTTCAGGAGGCTGCCGCTAAACTTGGCCGCTGGCGTCTCAGCGACTGCACGGTATATGTGACGCTGGAGCCCTGCTTGATGTGCGCCGGGCTTATGCACCAGGCGCGCATCGCCCGCTGTGTTTACGGAGCGGCAGACCCCAAGGCCGGAGCCCTGGGAACCCTCTACAGCGTGCACGAAGACACACGCCTCAATCACAACTTTGAGGTTCAAGGCGGCGTGTGCGCGGATGAATGTGCTAGTGTATTAAGCAAATTCTTTGCTCAGCTGAGAAAGTGATTTCGGAGGCAACATTGAATCAAGTAATTGCTCATGCTCCTGCCAAGATTAACCTCGTTTTAGATGTTGAGCCCTTGCGAGCAGGTGAAGAGAAACATCGCCTCAGTTCAATATTTTGCACTACGTCGCTGCTTGACACGCTGGTGTTTGACTTTGCTATGGGCAGCGAGCCTTTCAACGCGCAAGTCAAAATTGAGACCGCCGACTCAAGCCCCTCTTTCGTAAAGGAGCACGACAACACGCTCATCAAGGTTGTTGAGCAATTCAAGCTCGCTTACGGGTTTGGCTTTCTCCCTCCCGGGACGCTTAACGTGCAGCTCATCAAGTCCATTCCCACGCAAGCCGGGTTGGGCGGCGGCTCATCTGACGCTGCTGCCATGCTCAGGATGCTCTGCTGGCTTGCTCAGGTAGAGCCGCTCAGCGAAAAAAGCCTCTCGGTTGCCCGCGCGGTGGGCGCCGACGTACCCTTCTTTTTGCACGCCCCCAAAGCAGGCTTTTGCGCCCTCATGGGAGGCTACGGCGATGAGTTGCTTTCTGACCTCCCCAAACCGCAGCTCCACCTGGTTTTAGTAAAGCCAGCATTTGGTGTCTCAACCAAAAAGGCCTACGAGGTTTTTGACAGCAGAAGCACCGCCGATAATAACCCGGGCGCTTCAGAAAGGCTTGCTCAGGCCTTGAACGATGAGGCGAGCGCCCCAAAAATCGCTGCTCTCTGCGCAAACAACCTGGAATCTGCGGCTATAGAAATACTGCCCGAGATAGGCTCACTCAAAAAAGAACTCTCCTCGCTACCCGGTGTTCTGGGCGCCACGCTCTCCGGATCAGGCTCAGCCCTCTTTGCCATCTGCGAAAGCCCAACTGCCGCTCAAGAGAGCATGCAGCATTTTGCTAAACAAGACCTCTGGTCCGTAGCTGTTGAGACATAGACTTCTCCCAAGCAGCATCATGGTGGCACACCGAGGGCAGTTCCTGCCGCGTTTGCACGCAAAAAGACGATTTCTAGGCGGTTTTAGCACCATATCATGCAAATATTGGCCAAAAATCGTCTTTTTGCGTGCAAACGCGGCAGGAACTATCGGTTTTGTGTCAATGAATGCCTGGCAGCGACTCTGAGTGAACAGAAGCATCATCTAAAACTCTTCTCTCTTCTCTCTTCACTCTTAACTCAAATAGACACGCCCGGGGGCGTGGACGCTAGAATAATCGTTGACCGCAAGCCCTTTTTCAAGTACTATTCTTAAGCTGCACGCAGGAGCGCCTGTGTGCGCAAGCACGCAACTTGACAAGCGCAAAGAGTTACTTTGAATGTTTTGAGTTACCTTGAAACACCACACACCGGATAATGGGGGTGTGCCCGAGTGGCTAAAGGGGATGGGCTGTAAACCCATTGGCGTTGCCTACCGTGGTTCGAATCCGCGCGCCCCCACCATTAATCCCGTATGTATCGCGCAGGATATTCGTCATCTGGCAAGGCGGCAAGCGAGCACCGCAGGCCTAGCGTATATAAATACGTGGCCGAGGAGCGCAGCGCAGCCAACGCAGCCAG
>Ga0131853_10016224_pt1 | contig 13601 bp, 7 predicted proteins | sample TergutLab28metaG_FD_92764 | JGI IMG/M metagenome (GOLD analysis project Ga0131853, IMG submission 92764) | Labiotermes labralis P1 segment gut microbial communities from Petit-Saut dam, French Guiana - Lab288 P1 (version 2) (version 2) | ecosystem: Host-associated > Arthropoda: Insects >... | reverse complement strand
GGCATGTGGCGCGTATGGGTGAGGAGAGGGGGTGTATAGAGTCTTGGTGGGGAAACCGGAGGGAAAGAGACCACTGGGGAGACCTAGGCGTAGATGGGTGGATAATATTAGGATGGATCTCCAAGAGGTGGGATGTGTGTATATGGACTGGATTGGGCTGGCGCAGGATAGAGACAGGTGGCGGACGCTTGTGAGTGCGGTAATGAACCTTCGGGTTCCGTGAAATGTGGGTAATTTCTTGACTAGCTGCAAACCAGTTAGCTTCTCAAGAAGGACTGTGCACTTACTTGTAAGTGAGTAAGTGTAATAATACTTGTGCATAAAGAGAGACCAACTTGATGTCACTTGTTTTTTTATTTCATTATTTAATGCTCAACATGTTTCGGATGTTAATACATCCATTCTCAGGAGCTTGCTACTTATTTGTTGAGTTATTTCATGGGTTGTATTGCTCTGGTTCGATACGTGTTGGTGTTGTATCCAGATTCAGGCTGAAGCCCTCTAGTGCTTCAGCCTGCGTCCGGATATAACTCAACAAATAAGTCGCAAGCTCCTCAGGATGGATGTATTAACATCCGAAACATGTTGAGCATTAAATAATGAAATAAAAACGCAAGTTACATCAAGTTGGTCTCTCTTTATTAAACTATCAAGATGATGCTCGGTCCAATAAACATAAGATTCAATACTGGTGCATTTTGTATTGGTTTTTATTTTCCGGGTTAAATATATTTTGGAGGTGGCATGACATTCATGTGTGCAGAAGGTTCAATGACACAGATGCCCACACTACTGGGAGAGGGGGGTGGTGGTGGTGGTGGTGGTGGTGGTGGTGGTGGTGAAATCCCCAAAAACTATTTGTTTTTTAATACTAACTGTGAAAGTACTTGTTTTTTAAAGTGTCGGTAAACATATTTGTTATTACTTTTATCATTTATCTTTGGTACCAGCTCTCGGGTGCATGTGGTTTAGTGTGCCAAGCAACGTAACGTCAGAGGGCCACGTTGCCTGCTTCGCTATGTATTGACTCTAATTCTCATACAAAGTGTTAAACTTGGGACATTCTTCGACAGGAATCACGTAAGATAGTAATTTTTTCCTACGAGTGAAGAGGTAGTTAACAAAACATTCACACTTCTAAACACCCAAATTTTAAATTTAATTGACGCAGTACCACATAATTATCTCTGTACTTCACGGTGCGTCGTAAATGTGCGAAGTATTGACGAATAATTTTTGTTTTGGAAATGAGACTTGCCACTTTCAAATACGCCCCGCAGCTGTGTGCGGACTTCATACCTTGAATTCTTATTTCTTATTTCTCCTCGGTAATAAGGGTGCAGCCGTACAGCGAAGAATTTGCAAAACAGAGTGGGTGAGTTTAACTTTTGGTATGTATGAATCTTGTTGCTCTTCGAATGTGAAAATGAAATTCAGAGCAATGTCCATTAAGCATGTTCTGTAGCAACTGAGTCATGCAGCGAATTTCAGTAACAATTGAATAATGCACATTCCGAGCAGAGCTTGGCGTTCATTATTTCATGCGTGTCGTACAGAAAGATGTACCGGTTGCCTTCGGCCATACATTTGAATTAGTCCCTACAACAAGCGGAGCGTTTGGTCCCCACTACTTCCCGACAGTATTTTACACCACCACATTTCAAAGGGCTGTGGAATTCAACTGTTTTAGCCGCAGTGTTATAGTGTTTACATTTAATGAAGTTGGAGGCGTGACTTAAACTTATTTATGAAAAGTAACGCTACAAAGGAAGGTCGAAGAAGAAGGACACAATGGAATTCCCGACTGCAGAACATCATGTGTCGGTTCTTGATAGATCTTGACTTCCGGGCCAGTTTCACCGCCAATGAAATTTGTTTTGTCTTCCAGGTCCTGTCATAATTTGAGAGTGTCCAGTTCCGAATTGTGGTTCTCAGACCGGCATATTCGTATTTTCCTTAATTTTTTTAGGTAAATGCTAAATCTAAGATTGCCATGACAAATCAGCATTCAGCAAGAATAAGAAGACTCTTCTTCATCAAATTGGACTTAAATCCAAGGACGAAAGTAGCGGAGTGCTACTTTTGGAGCATAGCTTTTTATGAGGCTGGGAAGTGCACACTTCCAAAATTAGATCAGATATACCCGGAAAGGTTTGCGATGTGGTGCCTGGAGAAGAAAGGAGAAAGTCGGTGACACCGATGATGTGAGAAAGGATGAAGTATTCCATGGAGACAAAAAGGAGAGGAATATCATACAAACAATAAAAATAAGGAAGGCTAACTGGATTGGTCACATCTTGCATAGAGGCTATCTTTTAAAACATGTTATTGTAGGAAAGATAGAGGGAAGGAGAGGTGTGAGGGGAAGAAGTGGAAGAAGATGTAAGCGTTTGCTGCATGACCGAAGGAAGCGAGGGGATACTGAAAATTGAAAGAGGAAGCACTAGATGGTACTCTGTGCAGAACTCGCTTTGGAAGAGTCTGTGGACCTGTCGTAAGACAGACCGCAGGATGAATTAAATTGTATATTTGCAGATTACAGGCAACGATTCTAAAATCCACTTAAGGAACAGAATTATGAATAAGTCTTCACAACTTCGCAAGTCTCCACTCCATTCGTCTGAAGCGCGAAACTAACAGTAATGCTCAGATAACCTGAGTTGCCATTGCTCATATTGGATGGCTTTACTCTGCACTTTCAAGTTATTACCACCACGTCTTTTGACAACAGTGCGAAATACAAGGTGACGGCTGGTATAAGGAAGACAGCAAGGCGACCTAGGAGAGGGGGAAGGTATTATTCGCAGAAGCAGAGGTACAATGGGATCTTCACTCCGGTTCATATATTTTCCGGGGGTTGTAGCACAGTCCGCTCTGTATTTGAGAATAGGCTAAAGCAGGGCTTCACACTCCCAACTGTGAGAAATGAAAGGCGGAACTGAACTGAACTAACCTGAACTGAACCGAACTGAACAAAATCGAAATACTTATTACGCGTATGAATTCGTAGTGTGGCATGTCAGGGTCAAAGCAAGAAGAAAGCCTTTTAGCTCAAAACTAATGTGACATTTAAAAAAAAAGAGTCGGCAGGTTTATAGTTAGAAGTAACGTCTCTTTTTTTACCTTACATTTTTTTTTGAAAAATTTTACGTTCTCAAATTGCCTTTCATAATTTTCACGTAACTTCTGTTATACTCTTGTGTTTAACTGACAAATAAACGGCTATAATAAGATATAGAAAAGAAAGGAGAAATAAGACCTTTTGGAACTAGGACAGACTTCAGATTTTGTTTAAATTTGTTATTGGTCTCATTGTTTCAGTGTCATCCTAAAATACAGATTTACCTTTACAATTGTTAAGTTTCCCACAGTACTAAAATACTACAGAAAAAGAGGCGGAAGAAACCAAGGAAAACCGTGAAAGATAATTCTAGATGTGTGTGGCTGGAACGAGACAACATGTGGCCCAACTCCATGTTAGCTAAATGATGGCGACGAGGTTTCATTTTAAAATTATGAAAGCCTTCTAATGTCGTGTTTTATCTTACGCAGAATAGCTTGCTATTTTCATTATTGTGTGCAACTGCGCAGATAATCACAGCCTTGAAGCATACAACAAATAGCGGAGATTTGTCCTAACGATTAGCTGTTCTGTGAAACACTTTTTGCAGCTTGTTTAGGAATTCTTTATAAAATAGTGAAAGTGTGTGATTTTGACTTCATTATTAAGAAAGGCATTTAATGGCTTTCATCTTCCTTTATCACATCGTATTTTAAAGGAATCATGGAACATTATAGAGATGGGTTTTCTTAATATTGTTGGACTTAGGGTACAGTTTTTCTGTTATGGTAAGAAAGAATTCTGCAGAAGATCCTCGTTTTATAGCGTACGGCTGTCGCTTACGGCTTTTAACTTCAGTGAAATGTTCCCAAATCATTAGGTATCTGTTACGACAGCCTGTACAAAAGTAATAACCATTTGCGTGAAAGAAATTAAGTGGAAGTGCGCTTGGTTCCTTCGGGTAGACGAAATTTTAAGAGGTTCCTTAACGACTATATACACGTTCAACTCCTTTGCGGGGGTCGCGCGGGCTGAAAGGAGCTACCTTCATCTTTGTTAACAACTTGAAAATCGTTTGAATACAGTTCAGTACAAAGCGTATCTCCTGCATGTATGTTCATGCGGTAGTACGCTGTGCCTGTGTCTAATTTTAATTAAATTAATACATATTGAGCTGTAATAAGATGTGTTATGATTTGTACTTATTACTTTAAAGATTAAAAATAATTCATTCTATGAAACTGAAAGATTTATACTTGTCTTGTCTTTATTAAACAATAATTAATACACAATCTTCCATACACAGAGTCACCCTGTTTGACTAATACTCCGACACGTTTCGGCGCTCGTCGGTCCCATCTTCAGGGAGTGCCATCTCAAATTTTAACACTTCAACACGTCAACTGTGTTCAGACAACTGTCAGACAATGTGTTGCTTGATTTTAAAGTGTTATTAGTGCACCTTAATTTATATTGTCGTAGTGCACTAATAATGATAAAATCGAGAAGAATGAGATGGGCTGGACATGTGGCGCGTATTGGCGAGGAGAGGGGGTGTATAGGGTCTTGGTGGGGAAACCGGGGGGAAAGAGACCACTGGGGAGACCTAGGCTTAGATGGGTGGATAATATTAGGACGGATCTCCAGGAAGTGGGATGTGGGTATATGGACTGGATTGAGCTGGCACAGGTTAGAGACAGTTGGCGGACGTTTGTGAGTGCGGTAATGAACCTTCGGGTTCCGTGAAATGCGGGTAATTTCTTGACTAGCTTCAAACCAGTTAGCTTCTCAAGAAGAACTCTGCACAATGAAGTAAGTGCACTAATAATGCTTTAAAATCTAGTGTTTTAAGTGATAAGTGCTAATGTAACTTTGATCAGTCGTCGAGGTTATCACAACTAACTTTAGAAATCGTGTAACTTCAGTGAAGACTGCATGTCTGATCTTTTTTTTTATGTTTTGCTGACCGTGCTGTATCTCAGTATATTTATCTCAGTAATTAACCAACTTGATGCACAAAGGTTTCGTTTTACAATAAGTTTATTTCATGCCTCTACATGTTTCGAGCACATGTGCTCATCATCAGGAGGTCAAAATTGCATTATACAGCCTCTGGTATCATCACACCTATAGGTGTGATGATATCAGGAACGTCCTGATCCTGCTCGCAACCTGTCAGCATAGCCTGTATGACATATACCATTGCTGTGTGTGCAGTAAAAACCACTGATGATAGACACATTAACTGTCCGAAACATGTAGAGTTTTATTCCAAAAATAAATTGAGAAATTAGTGCATCTAATTGGTTTTATTATAAGAATTTATCACGATGCACGGTCACCTGAACGTCAACTTATCACGAATCACGGTCACCTGAACGTCAATTTATCACGATGCACGGTCACCTGAACGTCAATTTAACACGATTCGCGATCACCTGAACGTCAATTTATCACGATTCACGGTCACCTGAACATCAATTTAACACGATTCACGGTCACCTGAACGTCAATTTATCACAACGCACGATCACCTGAACGTCAATTTATCACGATGCACGGTCACCTGAACGTCAATTTATCACGACGCACGGTCACCTGAACGTCAATTTATCACGATGCACGGTCACCTGAACGTCAAATTCGCCACTCTGTAGCCTTGACAGCAATAGTTTGCTCTAAACAGTGAACTGTTTTTGACCTGTGTTCTGACAGTCCTGTGTTTTTTGCACTTTGTGCATTCCACACAATTATGTTCCATACGTCATTGCCCCCGCTTGTGTTGATTCCATTCGTATGATTTTATTAGCATCAACTACGTTCTCCTCAGTGTCCAAGGCGATGACAGGCTCATCTGTCCTACGGAAGACGCACGGTATCTTTCCTGATGTGTTTCCTGAATTAATTACAACAGTACCCACAAGTCGTCGTAGAACGAAATATTTGCGCGTGTTTATTTTTTGTTATTGTAAAGTATCCTGTGTAAACTCTATGATATAGATGTATGCCAATTGCTAAGACACGGAGACGGTGGAGTTAGACACTTGTGTCTTGTAATGTGTGCAGAGGCGTCGAAGATAACGAAGGTACAACTCAAATCTAGTAGTCGGTAAAGCTGTAGAGACATGAACCGTGAATTCCCCGGAATACCAGGCCTTCGATGTCGTACGGTGACGAAATTTTGTTTTTGCGGTGATGAGCCTTTGAGTTCCGTAAGAGAACAATCTGAAATGGTGAGCTAGACAAATAGCCCATTTCTCAGATCCTTGCGTTGTTTTCCATCAGCCTGTAAATTACCTGGCTTTAGAGAGCTGAAGTTCCCCTCTTCTTTGCCGTGAGATTAAACCCATCCGTTATGAAACCCTAGTGCTGCTTTCAGACTGAATGCGTTAAGCTAGGAATGTCCACATTGCCAGAAATTTACTTGTTCGCATACATTTCATGGACAGATTTTTTGTAACTTATCAGAACACCGTTACAAATCATGTGTAATTATTTTATATTATTTTGTCTGTGCGTTTCAAACTAACTAATATTTTTGGGAACCAAATAAATGCCCGTTATGTACCTTGGCATCTCGCACACCATGTAGTAGACGTAATGTACACTGAAGTACATGACGGTACTAGGCAGCACAATACCGTGCTGACCATCAGTATACAGGGATATTCGGAATGATTGTCGGGGTTTTAACAACTGCCACCTCATTCTCCAAAAGCAACCCCATGTGATTTATTTCTATGGGGTTACGTCAAGGATCAAGTTTATGTTACTCCGCTTCCCGCAAGTATCCCGGAACTGGCGGGACGAATCAGAACCGCCATTGAAACCATCACCGCTGACACGCTACAAACAGTTTGGAACGAACTCGATTATCATGTTGATGTTTGTAGGATCACAAAGGGTGCACATATAGAGCACCTGTAAGGTATGTAACGAAAACTTGGAGTTTATCTCATTAATTAACCAACTTGATGCACACAATTTTTGTTTTACAATAAGTTTATTTCACGCCTCTACATGCTTCGAGCACATGAGCTCGAAACATGTAGAGGCGTGAAATAAAACTTATTGTAAACAAAAATTTTACGCATCAAGTTGGTTAATTACTGAGATAAATATACTGAGATGCACGGTCAGCAAAACATAAAAAAAAACTTGGAGTGTTGTTCTTTTAATTAAAAAAATACATATACTCCTATCTCAAGTGTATTGTGTATGGCAAGTTGTTAAAACCCCAACATTCGTTTCGAATAACCCTGTATAAACAAGCAACATACGAGCCACCGGTATGTACGGTACATACACCTACCGTTCTCCGCCTTATATTTTGTAAATATTTACATATATTTTAATATTTTAAGGTTAATGTTTACAGTTTTATATCGCTGTATTTTTACCTCAGTCATACGAGGAATAGCATGCATCTCGTTTGCGTGGTGTACTCGTAGGAGGTACCGACAGCACAGCTATTTACAAAAATGTGAAATGTTGCTCTATACACAGCAACTTGATGTTTATGCCCCATAAAGAAAATCTCATAGTGACAGAAGCACCTTGCAGACTAATATTTTAATATAAATGATAGTCATATATATATATATATATATATATATATATATATATTGGCCATTTAGTCAGCTGATAAAAATATTTCTTGATTCATATGTGGTTTGCAAGTGCTGGAATGTTCAAGAGCTGCGTAGTGTTTCCACGCAGTACATTCAGTAATTCTGAGATTTATACAGCAAACAGAAACAGCTTCTACAGCCAGTTTTACTGGCCTCTTTGTTGATAGAATGTGACGTAGATTTTTTTATTTTTTTGAAGTTTTGCAACCCGGAGTGTTATAACAGACAATTAAATACTATACTTCATTCAATAACACAACATTTATTTTATATACAATGGTATATATGTTAGTGCGACATGTTTCGACCTAGTAGGTCATCCTCAGGCCATCCAAGAAAACAGATCCAAGAATTATTTTAAACGACTCTTGGATCAGTTTTCTTGGAGGGCCTGAGCATGGCCTACTAGGTCGAAACATGTCGCCCTAACATATATACCATTTTATATAAAATAAATGTTGTGTTATTGACTGACGTATTGTATTTAATTGTAAATTTTTTACCTAAATTTTTTAACTGAAAATTGTGCTGCAGTTATAAGAGCTACGTTACATAACAAAAATATTGTATTAGGTTTATCAGAAAACCACATAAGCGTATGTGAGGTAAAAAATAAGTTAAAGTTTACAAATGAGATACCAAACAACTACATGGAGTTATTCTTTGAAAGCTAATAGTTTTTACTCAGCTAGACAAGAAATTCCCTGCAGTTTATGGAAACTCAAGTTTTATTACCTTTCTACAAGAACCCGCTACTTGCCCCAAGTCTGAGCTAGATAAATCCAAAATTTAAATCGTTGTATACCGATGTTTCCGTATGCTGAGTATTAAGTAAATTAAATGGGAAAGCAATAGACTTCATCACCATATACATAGATACTTTTACAGTTTTGTTATTTTCTTGCTGTTACAAAGTGGAAGGCCAAAGTAAATCATATGTACTGCGGTTGTAATGTGATAGTGAAAAAGTCTCATCTTATTAATTTAATTAATTAGTGTTAAGACGGCCGGTCCCAGTGGCCGCGCAGTCTAAGGCATAGGTCTACGGCCGCTCGCCTGCTAAGATTGTGGGTTCGAATCCCGGCTGGGTCATGGATGTATGTCTGTTGTGAGTGTTGTGTGTTGTCAGGTAGAGGTCTCTGCGACGCGCTGATCACGCGTCCAGAGGAGTCCTACCGACTGTGGTGCGTCGTTGTGTGCGATCTAGAAACCTCAAGAATGAGGAGGCCATGGCCCGCGTTGGGCCGCAGCGCCACAGGAGAGAGAAAGAGAGTGTTAAGACGGGGAAGACATAAAATGTATCTCTTCTCGAAGCATTTTCGACAAGATATTTGTTAGCTTTTTAATTTTCCAGTCGCTGATTACCAATTTGCCAGGAATTTACAACGTGTTAGATGCAAAATACCCATGTTTTCCGACTCTTTATGCCATCCGTAATGGAGTTTCGGCTTGATGAATTCATGAAATAGAAAGCGATGCCATATAGAGTACGTCCACCGATGTCAGGAACAGATTTGGATGAACAGTGATGTAAGTGCAGGTTAAATAATGCCGCAAAAAGGGCATTGGAATATAATTTATATTATTGTTAGCGAATAATCACTTAAATCTCTTCCAGAAGTCTATTAAAAATGTAATAGAAATAAATATTTGGTGTGACGTGGACGAACATTTCTTAAATTTTTCTTCTAACCTGAGTTACATGAATTGTTAGCATTTGAAAGTAAGAACGCAGAAACTAATTCACGCTAAACGACTGGATTTAATCATTTGAAGCCGGAGTTCTGTCTAAGTGAAAATTTAAAGATTTGTTTCGTACCTGCCAGCAAACACTGCATTTCGTAACGAGTAAAGTAGTTAATGTTGTTGAAATAATAGTAGACTCTGTTATTACACATACCCAGTAAATATAAGGAATTTGAAACTCCTAAGTTCAAGCCATATCCTTCAGATATTTTATCACATAGAATGTTGTTATATTTACGGGTTTATATCATCGTGTTGAATTTTAAAAGTAATAAAGGGAACAAAACAAACACTTTGTTTTCTGGGGGGGGGGAGGGGGGTAGGATTCTTTCCCTGTCTTCAGGAGTCGTTGGACGGATCCCATCCGCGAAACGTATGAAAGCATTTTTTTAAATGTCATCGCCCATATCGCTGGAGAAGACAAAACTGACGGTTTTTGTGACCTACGCATAAACCCATTCCAGTTTCTGCTGACTACTACCCTTGGGCTCGATTTAAAAGAGTCAAAGCATGTGAAGGACTTTCGTATTTCATTGAATGGGCTGTGGCCAAAGAACGACATATGCCTAGAACCTTTGACCTGCTGGAAACAATTGTCGCCACTGGGCTCAGTCGATCATGTACTAGCGAAGATCAGTTGCAGCTGCTGCACCGAACATTTTATTAAGGTTTTGAAATGGAAGCAGTAAACAACAACAGTTCTTTAGCTGGTATTAGAGTACCGTCCTTTGCCCCACAATTTGCCCCTAGAAGCGTTGAATTATATTTATTATACGACGCCAATTTTTTCAACATTTTACAAGCTAGTGGTGCTTGTATTGTGTGAAGTCTCATGTCGCTTAATGCTGACAATGGTTAAGTGTGCAGCAGTATAAGTATTCATTTAATTAGCACACCAATTAATGCTCATATATAAAGTTTTTGCATTAAAAGATTTAAAATCGCTGCAACATGTTTCGATCCTAAGATCATCTTCAGGGAGCTACACTGTTCCTTCCTAAAGTCACATTTTTAAAAACACTCACTGATTAATTTCGATATATTAACAGGGTGCTGTGGCAGCATGTCGTATTGTGTAAGTTGTACGTTGCTGAGAATGCGTCTGACTGTGGGTGTGCGTCGTGTGTTATGTCGCGTGACGTAACACACGACGCACATCCACAGTCAGACGCATTCTCAGCAGCGCACACTTACACAATACGACATGCTGCCACAGCACCCTGTTAATATAACGAAATTAATCAGTGAGTGTTTTTAAAAATGTGACTTTAGCAAGGAACAGTGTAGCTCCCTGAAGATGATCTTAGGATCGAAACATGTTGGAGTGATTTTAAATATTTCAATGTAAATATTTTATGTATGTGCATTAGCTGGTGTGCTAATTAAATGACTACGAAATTCACGGTGCAACGATAAAGATAGTATAAGTATTATCCATTTTTACGTGTACCAACCTGTTGTGTTAGATTTATACTAATAGGGATAAAGTACCGTAGGAACAGCTAGTGTATATCTTTAATGCTGCAACACGTTTCGACCTGAAAGATTCATCTTCAGGTCAATAAATATAATTACAGTTGTACGGATATCTTTGTATGTACCTTACGTTACTGGCCTGAAGATTACCTTTGAGGTCGAAACACGTCGCAGCATTTAAGTGTGTACCTTACACTATACGTGTCGACGGTATTTTATTTCTGCCTTAATGAGGTATTATCTGTGACAAGCCTAGGTAGATACGAGTATTGCTGAAGGCCCTGTCGAATTTGTAACAAGGTGTTCGCTCCTCTTTGCTTCCTGTAGAAATCTTTTGGATCACACAAATACAATTTCTCCAGAAAATTACTAAATTTTAATGTTAAAGTATGCGGTACACACTGTACACACAGTGCCCAAATAGTCAGCCAGTTATGGTTATATATATATATATATATATATGTGTGTGTGTGTGTGTGTGTGTGTGTGTGTATTGAACACCTATATACTCGCTTTTACCCGCTGTGGTAAGAGTTATTGAGACAGATGTCGTATGAGTGGATGAGTGCATGGTATTTGGGGAGTCAATGAGGAAGCGATCCAGGCAAGCAGGCAGCCAGGCAAACAAATATTCGGTTCTTCAGACCGATAAATTTTAAGTGTCTTGTGTCATGTGACTGTACCGTGGAACGCAAGTAGGGAGGTCGTTTTCTTTTGTGGCCAGGATATTTTAGTATCTTAAAAAGCTATAAATTTTGCGTCCATGTTCATGGCGTAAATCTGATACTGGCATTTACTACAGGTTGTGGTTGTAAAATTTAGCGTTCGGAATTCACGTTTCCCTATTCCACCGTAATTGTTCTACAAATAAGTGCACAGAATCTTCCTCGAATAATATGTGCGCACAGTTGCTGATCTGGTCGAGGTGTTCCACAACCCACATTAAACCAGGAACTGTAGCACACTTTCTGCATAAGTCCGACGCTGGAACATATCCACAGACATTTCGTTCCAAAAGTTTACACCCTATTCTTGTAAGGTTCATATAAATACTATCCTACCTTCTATACTTAGGTCTTCGGCCCCTTTTGAAATACTTTTCCTTTTTCACTTCCTTTGGATGTGACAAAAAAGTTAGTACATGTCATAGGCCCACAGTGGGTTTTGTAACATAAACGCAAAGCAACTCCTGCACAGGCCTCTTTCAGTTCCTGAAGTTCCAGGAAGTTGAGGCTCCCAGATTTCGGACAATCGGCCCATAAAGATGACAAGGTTGTCAGCCCTATGCACAGGCCGCATTTATTCCCAGGAAACATTTCTAGTACACATTCCTGTTAGAGGCTGAGTCGACACCAGGACCATAGTGCGGCCGGAAGGATTATGTCAACGAAAAATTCCAGCCTCATCATTGGGATTTCGTAACGTAATAGTTTAGTACTTTTCTTGTTAACCCCAATTCCAGTTCCATCTAAGACCTTTCCTTGTTCGAATGTTCAGAGGAGTGACTGTAACAGGAATGTTTCTGCCACACATCAAGATAATTCTTAGCAAATTCAGCGCCGTTTTAACGAAGCACATCGTCTAATAATTAAAAAAAAAAAAAAAGAAATCTATGGACACAATGACGGCATAGAGATAAAGTATAAATATAGCATTGTTCATTCTTAACATAGGCAGTAGACGCAGGTGAGTGGCCAGCTTCAAGACTTGGCCGAAATAACTCGAGAAAGAACCTCGAGAGCTATTGAGTAGGGGACTGGCTGGGTACTGGAGACGGTCTGGAGGGTTTATATAAGATAAATATTTATTGCCGCTGCCTCGATTCGAAAGCCTGTTCGTTTACCCTGCAGCCTAGTCGCTGTTTACTCTATCCGGGCTTATACTTAGCAATTTAAGCTTTATCTAAAAATAACGAAATATCTTTATGAACGGTATTAATACTATTATGACTGCTGCAGGTTATTCGTACTTTTCAGTCCAAATTGCTTCTTAAATAAAGTAATTAGACTTACAAAATTGCAACACTGTTACTCGAATGTGGCTCCGTTTCAATGTTTGAATCATTTTCTTGGTTCTCACGTATCTTGCCATAAAATTTGTGTTACTGCGACCCACCGGAAAGTCGTACCACTCATATGTCCGTGCATCGCTAATATAATCGCTGAGTACAACCAACAAGATGCGAAGTTTCTCAGTTTATTTCTGTAAGACGCTCTGCATGTTTCAGACGGTTTTTCCCTCCACCATCAGGATCTCAAAACTTCACATACAGCGTCAGGCATTTGTCAGACCGTCTCATCTTGTTGATTGCACTCAGCGATTATCGTACCATATTATTCCGCAGAATGTGCCCTGAAAACATGATCAACGTTCGAAATTGTGAACGGCACTACACTGAGGAGTATTCTGACAAAGGATGTCGGTAATGGATCTTTGAAAAACATTTTATTTAAATTACGTTGTAAAACAATACACTGAAGCCGAGAGAATTCTGTTGGTCTCTTAGTTTGATGGTGATAACCAGAGAATAACATGAAAAAGAACGTGAAATGTGGTAAGTAGATCTAGGAGAAGGTATGTAGTCAAACACAACTTAATCACTGAGGTGTATTTAATGAATGTGATGGAAAACAACTACATGTTTCGGCCTGTGTTGGCCGTCATCAGGTTGTCTATGGAACTTAAGG
>Ga0131853_10016222_pt1 | contig 13601 bp, 7 predicted proteins | sample TergutLab28metaG_FD_92764 | JGI IMG/M metagenome (GOLD analysis project Ga0131853, IMG submission 92764) | Labiotermes labralis P1 segment gut microbial communities from Petit-Saut dam, French Guiana - Lab288 P1 (version 2) (version 2) | ecosystem: Host-associated > Arthropoda: Insects >... | reverse complement strand
GTGTGTTTTTCCATAATGAATGGCACTGCAGCTGCCACGCTAAATTAAAGTCGGTTGCGTTTCTCTCTCTGTCTCTCGTACAACATAGGAAGACAACGCGTCACCCCCTACTCTCGTACACAGAAGTGCGCACTGTAAAATCTGCAACATATGCTGTTAAAAACAATCCATCATCCTTCAAACTGATTGTCAGTTGAACACTGGCCTATAATTCAGCGAAAATTTTTGCAGTTCATGTTTCAAAGCAGCTCTTTGTTAAAAAAAATAAAATATTCTGAGTTTTAGTGGTGGTTGTTTGCGTAAACCCTTGCAGTAAAATTGTTTATAAATACCTGAGCACAGTAACAGATCAGACTGGACAGAATGCAATACAAACGGAATAACGCAGAGTTCTGATACGCCTTCAGCGTGTATCTGATTCGAATACCCACTAAGCTGTCGCAGGCTTCCGTGGTTTTCCTCATCTCCAACCAAATCCTCGGATGTTACTTCAGATTAGGACATGGAAGCATATTTCGGCAGTCTTCACAAATTATTATACGCTGATGTGCCTTACATTCCATGCTGTGTACCCTGCGTTACGGATGGCGCCATAAAATATATTTTTAATAAGTAAGTTTCAACATCAATTCAGTGAAAATGGAGAATGCGATATAATAAAGGTTTAATTAACCTCTTTGTGTATTTAAATATACTTTTATTTGTCAGAATAAGTCGGGTGATTTAGTTAGGTCATGTTAACAGAATGGCTTGTGAAGTATTTGAATATAATCCTCAAGGAAGTCGACTAAGAGGTGGAATTGTGTACAAACGGATTTTAATAAACACAAAATTGCAAACACGAAAGACAGAAAAACAGAGCTGACTGGGAGAAGTCTATTGAGGAGGGGAAGGTCCGCATAGGACTGTAGTGACGCCTAAGAGGAAGAAGAAAAAGAGGAAGATAAGGATCAGTGGCGCGACATTATATTTTGGTACCGTAAAATGAGAAAATTTAAACAAGAATGGGCCAGAAACTCTAAACTCTCAAGAAGGGCTCTGCGTTGCGCACTTAGTCACCATTAAATGGAAGGAACCGCGAGTAAATGAACTAATGTAAACAGTCAGATTGGGTATATCAAGTTTGCACGAATTGCGGGCGCCAAGTCACTCTGGCGACTAAATTTTTGTACTGTGGCGCCTAATGTGTGTCGGGCACAATAGGAAACTTGCTTTGTGTCATCCATCTGAAGCCTAAAATTTTGAGCCAGTTGATGTATATTTAGAAAGTTTTTAAACCCCTGGTCTATACTTTAATTTGACGTCATTTTTATTGCCAATTAAATTAGAAACCGAGACTAATGTAATGTTGTTTGTAAGTATTCCCGTACCTTACGCAATTAAGAAAAACTTGTGTTAAACCCTTTATTTATACTCTCGGTCTGCAGTAGACCTTCAGTACATGTGTGGAGAAATTAGTACAACAGTCAGGTACAGAGTCATGGTGAGGGGTATTCCAGTGAATACCCACAGTTAACAGGAACTTTTAAGTTATGAATCTTTGAGGCAGATCAAACGGTGAGTAACGGCGTAGTCTGCCTGGGCCTTGCTTCTCGAGGAGAGGGAGGTCGTGAGTTTATTTGGGTGCACCTCTATTTTGGCTTTATAGTTGGTACTAAGCCGTGTGATTTCTTCCCTTATAGTTGAGATTTGAAGATCAGTGTGTGGCATATGGTTGGGTATGTACCACGGTGCGTCGGTCGCCATCCTGAGAACTTTGTTCTCTGGTCGTTGTAATATTTCAATGTTTGATTGGTATGCTGTTCCCCATAATGGTACACCGTAAGTCCAAATGGAAAAGAAAAACTTAAACTTCTAAAACTCTGTCAATGCCACAAATACAGTCCAAAACCTGTTAGCATTCTGCTTTATTTTCACAATATGTAGAACTGATATTGTCTACACCCAAGTTAAAAAGAATATTGCTTAATCGTAAAACTCTGGTGAGTTGTGTCTCATCGTTAGGAAATATCGAAACTGAATATTTTATAAGTGGACTAAATTGGCTCAGGTTCTTGTCCGTTGACAGATTTAATATTAGGAATGTGGACAGCTGATTGTATTAAGGCACTTGCTTGGCATTGTGTTAACTGCATTTCTACAGGCTTGTGTTTCTACACTTTTACATTGTACAGACTACTTACAAATAATACGCCTTATATTGAATGGCATTGCAGGATCCTGTTTTATCAAATAATTTTGTGCGAACATCTTTTGTCAAAGGGGTTAGTTTTAATTATATTAAAAAATTTAATTAAGTTTTATTATCCTGCAATCTCTGAAGTTCCCAAGGCATTTATCTTATCGTATTTTACAGCAGTAATTCGACAGATATACCTAAAAATATAAAAGTTTACTGAATATGGCTGTCCTATATCCGTATTCAAAATGAATCCACCCATAGTTCTTTGAAAAACAAGACTCGCTTAGGATTATGTCCAAGAGGACTTTGGTATTCCAGGTGTTAATTTGGCGATATTTACTACTAGAGAATATGTTTATAACTTTGCAAATTCTGGTACACCTTTGCCCATTATACTTTCATTAATCAGTTTCCCTTGTTTCGAATGTTAACCAGGACATTCTGATAGAATGTCACTAATTATAGGGTTTCTCCATACTTTCAGAAGATATCTGATTCACTGGCCGAATGATGGACTGAATTACTGAATAACAGACTAATTAACGAACAAAATAAATGAATGAATGATTGACTGAATCATTGACTGTCTAACAATGAACGGGTACCTGAATTCCTGACTGAGTAACTGAGCAAATTACTGAATGACTTACCAACTAACTAATTAACTGACTAAGAATTCCATGGAGTTCTTCTCACGAACGTATTATTTCCTACGCTAGTTAAGAATTTCCACGATCATATGGAACCTCAGGTACATTACTATGTACGCAAAAGTCTTCGTCTTCAAAATGTTTACACCCTGCATGCACCTTTTCTCCTCCATACGTACTACATGCCCCGTCCATACCATTCGTATTGATTTGCTGAGAATCTAATATCATGAATCTCCACATTATGCACTCAACTTTCCTGAACGTTATAAAGTTCCAGTGCGAACTGTAAATCAATAGCCTATTTTGAGTACACGAATTTTATTCCAAAGTCTTGCTCAGTGACACCTGTGTCTGATTATTGGAAGTTTGTTTGTCGCAAAACTTCGGATTTTGAAAAAAAAACCACATTTAATATAAGTTTTATGCAGGCGAAGTATTATTGGCTGGTTAGTTAATGGGGGGTATAAATAAATGAAAGCTTCACAGAAAGAGTTCTGTTCTTTGGAGTTATTTTCCCTTCATTAATATTTTTAGTAATCACAAACTTAATAATTCGAAGTTACAGAATAGCATTTATACAATATTTTGTTAAATCGTCTCGTTACACTCAACAAATGCATTTCGTACTGCACGCGGACACACGAGTTCGCTATAGCGAGAGGGGATTCAGAAATAAGTGCAACAGTGTAATATAGTCTGCAAAGATGCAGCCATCCAGATCTATTAACCCTACTCTAGTAACTGAAGGAGCTGCATAATGCTAGAAATGAGATGAAAGTAAATATAACAATAAGCTAGTTGAAGAATAAAAGACCAACTTGAGGTCACTTGCTATTTTATTTCCCTTCATATGTGCTCAACATGTTTCGGACATTAATATATCCCTCATCATTAGCTTGCGACTATTCTGCCGAATTACCACATTGGTCTTTTTGTTCTTGGTTCGATGTGTGTTGGAGATTCGGTGTGGTTGGGTTGGAGTGCTATCCGTGTTGCAGGCTGCAGCCTGCTACACGGATACCAAGAACAAAACGACCAATGTGGTAATTCGGCAGAAGAGTCGCAAGCTTCTGATGATGGATATATTAATGTCCGAAACTTGTTGAGCACACAAGAAGTGAAATAAAATAGCAAGTGACCTCAAGTTGGACTTTTATTCTTCAACTATTACAATGATGCACGGTCCAATAAACATAAGATAATAGTACGCAATCGCTCTAAATGTGATTTCTTATACTAATGGAAGGTTCTTTTAAAGGAATACTCTTTATTATATTCCTTTATTATTATCGATTCCCGATGTGTTCTGATAACTAAATCCCAATACAAGAGCAAGTACGATATGTAGCAGTGACACTGCAGATCGCAAATATGAAGGCGCCATCTTCGATTCCCGCCAGGGGTGCTACTTTTCCCGACTACATTTTTCAGGTTTTTCTCATTTTCTGCAGAATAAATATGAAGTAGTCTACATCGTTTCCTTTTACATTCTTCTTACCATTCATGCACGTCTTCTTGCAATAGACACTGGTCTAACATCTGTATTGAAAGAGTATCATACAATATCCTAGGGACTAAAATGTTGCTTAGAATGTGAAGAAATGTGTCAACGACCAAATATCTTCAGCTCTACATTGTTGGACGGCGTAACTCCGGTTCTGTATTGCAGGTCGTCATAGATTTGGCGCTACTCCTGTACCCTCGTCTCAAAATCACCCTCAATTTCGTCATTCTGCCCCTATACATTCTGCTTCCCCTCTGACACTATCAGCAGCCACATTTTTACCCTCTTGTCCTTCAACCACATTTATGTAGCCTAAAATTTTTTGAGAGGGTGAGATAGGAATTCTTTTTATATTTCTTTCCTTACCTTAATCTTACATCAGAATATTCCCAATTTATTTTTCCCCCCCTACGAATCCCTCTTTTTTGTCCCTATTTTATCTTTCTTTCTCATTTTTGGATGCCTCTTCGTCTATCTTATATATTTCTTGTGTTGGTCCTGCTGGTCCTGGAAACTTCACCATGCATCTTGTGTGGGACTCAAGAAGAGAAGTGGAATGAGAAGGTTGGGGGGGGGGGGGGGCGGACAGGTCTACGAGTTGAATGGGTGGGGGCTGGAAAGGAATCGTGCAGATCTGCGACCCGGTAGTAAATCTCTCTGTCGCTCTTTCTCTTACCATCCGCACTTTTGTTGGGTCTCGCTGCTGGACCCAATTCTGTCCCTTTTATTGTAAGACGGATTCTTTTGTTACAGCGAGGTAATATTATATGTAACTTTAGAGATATTACATGGTTTAAAGAACATCACAGAAACATACGCGGAACTGGTGCCTGACGTCTGTTGTCTGTGGCTGGTTGCCACACTCGCGGTTTCGAGTACTTCGTGGGTATACTGGCACATTCAGACGAATGCTTCCCACTCAAAGCTGTATACCTGAACAAATGGCTGCCACGGAACGGGTTGACTTTTATTGTGCCGTGTCACAGATGCAAACCAGTTGCCCTCAGATTTGTCGTGTTTCACTACAGTCTCTCTCAGCCAGCTGACTCAAGGGCTAGTGCGTCCTTTATTATTCGGTGAGTGCTCGGTTCGAAGCTTGGCATACGCACCGATTATCCAGATTATAATTTTATGATTTTCCTTAGATCCTCGAAGTACAGTATCTGAAAATATGTCGCGAATATTTCCGTCAAAATTCTTTCCAATTCATACATAAAAAATTTACAACAAAATGAAGGTACGCAATTTGGGATAGTGTCGTTAAATAAATAAAAATAGACTAAGGCGTTACCACTTCATCTCAAGTTCAATCAATCAAAATCTCATCAGTTGATACGACATCAGATTATAGCCTAACATCCTGATACACTGCCTTTCGGAAAATGCTTTTATTATCCAGTCGGCTTCTAATTTTAATATAGGCATATTGATGTATTTATCGTTTGTTTAATCTGCCACACATATAATTATACGTATGAGGAGAAAAATATGAGTATTGAGGACTGGTGGAATGATGCTAATAGGATAAGACTGGAGAGAGAAAATTCTCCCAATGCCAATTGGTCCACCATGCATCCAACTTGGAATACAATTTTGCGTTCAGTCGTCGGTAGTGACAGTCCGGGTAATGTCAGTTAGAACTGTTGCACTGCCTCAGGGTGACTATAGAAAAAAAATTGTAAAGATTTATAATTAATGGATTGTGATCCAGCTGGAATCAATTTTGCGAAATTCTTCTACGGAAATTGAATAAACTAAAGAAAAATATCAGTCAGAACGGCATGTAGCTGATTCAGCCCGTAATCGAAACTGGCAAAAGATAAAGTACACTTGCCACTGTGCAACCCATTAAATCGTACAGGCGGAGTAGAAGTATGGCTGGAATCATCGTGAATCTCGACAGTAGATGGAGGTGAGTGGTCATTGTCACTCTCCTACCACTTTACCAACGAAAATTCCGAAAAAAAATATTGAAAAATTGAAAAGGAGTGGAAGTGTTTTCAGATACTCTCTGGTCTTTTATGGAGAACAGAAATTTTTTTTCTCCTGCCGGGATTCGGACTGTGGATCGTTCAGCTCGTGGCTTAGACACTGCATCTACTGCCGGGAACTTTTCTAGTATAAGCTTGAAGCTTAAATTTTGAACTAATTTCTTTCAAGCTCTTGATTTTCATTTCGATAATATATGTGGTATCCGTATGCAGGCTGAAGCCTGCATCCGGATACCACACCACCCCAGGCAAACCACAACGTAACACCAACACACATCGAACCAGAGCAATACAACCCATGAAATAACTCAACAAATAAGTCGCAGGCTCATAAGCATGGATGTATTAACATCCGAAACATGTTGAACATTAAATAATGAAATAAAAAAGCAAGTGACATCAAATTGGTCTCTCTTTATTCAACTATCAAGATGATGCACGGTCCAATAAACATAAGAATAGTTATTACGTGGGAAGCGTGTATTGTAAATGTGTTATGTCAGTTGTAAGTACAACATTACATAGTTTAGTTATTTATTCTTGAATGTAATCTTTCAGTGAAACTCAAGAACCTCTTATTTACGGACATCAATTTATACGAATATTTTTAATTTATTTCAATGTGAGGTAATCACAGTTGAAGCGCACTGAAGCATTTTAGGTACACACTGTATTTGAATATTGCTATATTTGTGCACATCGATCACAGGCTGCTTCCTTTAGGAAGAAAAATATGTGAGTGCTGTGCAAGAAAAGAGACGGTACTATGTATCGAATAGTGTGGAACACATAATTTCTGGGTGTAGACAAAGTGCGGATTTCTTAGCGTATGCAGGCTTGTATTATCAGCTGCAGTGTAAAGGTTTAATTATCAGTACGAGGCTGTCAGATAATTTTATGAAATAGTCGTATTAATAACGCTTTTCTTGGCGTTCAGGTTTTTCGTGATTCCGATATGCGGCGGGAAATTCGAATTTCCATTGTTTTCTGTAGCCAGTCTGTCGAACACCGCACAGTACGGAAGTACGTACTTTCAACACTGCTTTCCCATTTCTTCAATATCATATGCAACATGGAGTCTTAATAAAAACTAAAATACCTCTGGGACTTTCTTGGTTTTTTTAGTTACACTAAAACAGACAAGACCTAGAAGCAGCCTTTAAGAATAGGGGTTTTAGTTAATTTGTAAACGTCGTTCTTCTTAAGACTGCTTATTCCCTTTCAGGCTTATTTCAGTTCACTTTAAGGTTAACAATATTATCCTACGAAGATTAACTCTTGTTTTCCACATTTTTCGGAATATTGTGATAGAGGACGACAGAGCTGCGTCGTGGTTCATTTAGCAGCGAATCTTATGGCATCGACTTTTGAAGATGCGGGTCCCCTCTAGTGCTATCTGCAGTGTTATCCCCATAGCAGTATGGCTGGCATGGAGCTTTAACCCACGAAGACTCCTCTTACAGACTTAGAGACAAATTCTTTTATCTCCTTTACGTTTTTATCTTTCCTTTTTCTCTCTTTTACCTCCCTCTTTTCTACCCCCTCTACTTTTCCAACAAAGATAGATTACTCCGCCATTCTTGCAATTTCCCTGTCGTATCGAAGCTCGTAAATTGTTGGAGAGTTATGGGGTGGAGTAGTGAGAGACGAAGAGGGGTAGCTGACTGTTAGGGGAGGGATCGAAATCTCCCAGGGCCCAAAGAAGAGAATCGCATAGGATGCAGGCAAGCACAAACATGGCGGAAACATGAAACAATATCTCACCTCCTCTACCCTGAAGATGGAGGCAACAAATTTCTCTGTAATTTCGACATATTTATACCAGACGACACGGCACCACGTCTCGGTAATCTATGTCCTGTTTGCGATTGAGTTCTTTGAGAAAACCATTTTTTTTTTCGTTTTCTTGCTCTTACGTTTGTGAAGAAAGCGAGCTGTACATTGTACTTCGTGCTGTTTATGCAGAATAAGCTGTAATAGACAGTGTGTAAGGGGAAGTTCTCCAGTTTGGGAATTTAGCGGGTAGTTAACAGTCTGTGTAAATACCTATCATATTACGAAAAGTCTTAAGGTAAATAAGATGGAATGGGTCTCCAGCACACATGGGAATACACACACACACACACACACACACACACATATATATATATATATATATATATACTTGAGATAATTCGAAATCCTCAAGGGTAGGGTATATTGAAGGAGACTCGAGTTCAGACCGCGTGGCCAGTAACGATGAAAAGCATCTTAAGAAATTAGGGTCGTAAGTTGTTGAATGGATTCAAGTATTTTGTCATATGATCCTATGTTGGGCTTCTTTGAAGAGGATAATATAACTCTGGATTTCTTTGCCTGCTGAAATATAGCCAAGGACACTGTCCCATATAGCTGAGTCAATGGTATTGTGTGATTGCTGTAAGTGGAGCAACGATCAGATGGACAGTGAATATATGTTGCCTAGAACGTGGCCAATGGGGTCGGAATAGCTCAGTCGGTATAGCGACTCGCTACGGGCTGGACGGTCCGGGGATCGAATCCCGGTGTGGGCGAGAATTTCCGCACCTGTACAGACCGGCCATGGGGCCCACCCAGACTCCTACACAATGGGTACCGGGCCTTTCCCGAGGGTAAAGCGGCCGGGTCGAGGCGTTGACCACACAGATCTATACATCTACTCCCCTCTGGGCCTATTCTAGGGTGCACTATACCTTTACCTTTAGAACGTGGCCTACGACGCTTCCAAGAAAATGCACTTATCTCTTAAGCTTGTTTATTGTTACACAAATTGCAGGAGCCTTCAAAACTCCGCAACTTGAGCAGCATTTCCTGCTTCATCCAGGTAACAGCCACTGCATCGGTGGAAGGCCAATTTGCATGTTTCTTTAGTTGAAGAGAGTTGAGTAGTTTTCGAAATGATCCACCTTGTGTCAGTTTTTTTTCCGTGTACACTCCTTCTGTTCTTTTCTTTATTAACTACACATCTATTTTCTCTTGTACACATATCGTTCTTCCTTTCAGAGGGAAAATTGTACGAGATCTGAGGTTCTGACGGTTCCCATTATCAAACTAATTGTTTGCTGATATGTGACTCCGTATATTTTTATGTATGTCGCAGTTCGTTACTACGACTCTACGTTGTCGAACTTCAGGTTTCAAATTAATTTGTGATAAAAAAGAGGGGACGCTTGGGTTAGCCATGCTAAGTGGGGTTAGAGGGTTAAGGTGGTTAGCATGAAATTTCCGCCACTGCTGGAAAAGAGTTTCAAGAAACACTTGTTAGAAGAAGCCGGAAAACTTCTATTAATGTGAACAATAACAAGAATCCAACTCATTTTATAAGAGTATGCAAGCTTGCTGTTTAAGTTTACTTTGTAATTCTCTTCCAGTCAGTGGCGAAGAATTGTGTTAACCGTACTAGCATGGCTAACATAGGCCAGCCATGTCTCTTATAATGTAGGAAGATGAAATATATAAGAACTGTTGTTGTGCTGTTACTGCAGTCTCATCTACAAACACTTAAACTACTGGAATTAGAAATTACATATCTGCGTATAAAGTAAAGTTTTTAAATGTCCTGAAGTTCGGAGATAAATATACATTTTATAAGTCTAATAAATCGTTTGTTTACATATACGGTATATTTAAAATTTTTATTATGATCACTTCAATTATTAACCAACAATTTCACTTACATAAATTCCACATAAATCACTTAAAAACACTTAAAATCACTCCCGACATGTTTCGATCTTATTTAGATCATCATCCGCGAACCATGTTTCTCCTTGCTAAAGTTGTATTATAATATTCACAATTTATTTCTTTTCTGTAAACATGGTGTTGTGGCAGCCTGTCTGTAAAATAAATTTTACTTATTAAGTATATTGTCAAAACAGCTATATGAGCAAAATGCATTAATAGGGGTTTTTTTTAATATACAAATGCACTGTGCAACAATAAGGTTTTGATTATGAGTTCGTTTTTTCTTTATCGATAATAGACGTATTGAGACACGAAGAAATTAACAGACGTATGATAAATTTATAATGAAATCGACGATCTTTCTACGATATCTTATCTATTTATCGATATTAAGCGATATCCCGTAGTTGGTTTTGAAAAATCTAGTGGTTAGCCGGTTCCTAGCTGTTACCGAACCGATCATGATCGAGCGTTTTCCAAACTATGCTATATCCATCATGAAGTTGCACCGTACCTTTTCCTATCACGTTTCACCAGAGGCTGCATCACTGTTTGTGCACATGTTGCCAGTCACAGGTGTTATGACCGCCGGAAAGGAGGTGCTGAATCCCCCTTAGCCTTGATTACACTCTGTAGCGTCACTAATCAGACGTAATCACTGTGAGTAGCAGGTGCCTGAATCAGGCTTGTGATGGTACTGCGGGTTGCAGTCCAGCCTTAATACGTACTGTAGACTGACGTACATAACTCTTCTTATTCAACATGGTTGCTATTTTCTTGAGTAACACCAGACAAAATTTTTATTTTTGTGTATTGTTAGTGAAAATTGGCGAAATTAAGACTTGCATTTCCTTTTATTTGTCTCAATAATTTAAAATTGGTTGAGCGCAGAAAATATGATTTTTTTTTCATTCAGGATATTCACTTTTTCGCCCATTTTTCTGCCCGTTGGGTGCTGTTGTCGGGGGCGGCCGCACCACCCGCCCCATCGCAGTTACGCCCCTTTTATCTCTCCCTGCACATTTCTTTAATCAACAGAGCCGTGGCTGACACACACTGAAAAATGCGGTCTACCTGAAGATTGTCAGGAATGTATTTGGATTTTATTTCATATATATCATTAAAATCAAAGTTATGTTTCAATGGTTGTATTTCGTTTATGTCACTAACAGCAGTGGTACAAATACCACAGTGAAGATTGATTCAACTGACCTGCGGTAAAGGACAGCGGTGGGCTCTTCTGGATACAGTAGTGGACTTCCTAGTTAAAAAAAAAAAACAAAATATCATAATTATTTTTCGACTAGTTGGGCCACTGTCACTGTCGCAGTTTCTTGTTTGTGGGTCTGACGCAATACAACCACTTGTCTCCAGTTTCTCAATAGTCGCAACCTGATATCCATATTCCTCTAAGATAAACATTTAAACTGTAGCCAGGATACGGCAGTCGGTATAGTGACTAGCCCATGGGTCGGACATTTCGGTGTTCGAAACTAGGCAGGGGAAAGATATTTATCTATTCTCACAAACCTCCAGACTAGCGCTGGGGCCCACCCAGACTGCTGCTCTATGTTTATCGACAGTCATGAAGTTGACCACTCGCCTCAATCGCAGTGCAGAACTCTACCTCTGATCCCCCCACCATTCATGTCTTCATGGCGTAAACAGGGACAGTTCTTTAAGCGTTAAATTTGTAACCATGGATTGAGCTTTCCTGCAAGACTGCATTAGTGCACGAACTGTTATATGAAATACACATAAACTGTCTACCTGTAAATTCGGTGTCCGTCGGCATTAGGCCTGCCCTATACGGAAACGTGTTTGGTTCACAGCTGCAATAGTGGGGAAGAGGAGTCCATAGGGACATATCGGTAATAGGTGTGGTTTAGAAGAGACCGTCCCAAGATGAGTTAAATACTCCCTTTCGTATTAGGGTTAATCAGGATTCATTAAGCAAGTGAATTCCAATCAGTGACAGCGTACAATTTCCGTGAATCAGTTAATTTCTGCCTCCTGAACGAACGAGTCCATGACTTTTGATTCGTTATAGTTATTTATTCAGTTCCGTACCTCATATATTGCCACGTAAGTTGCAATGTAAAAGTTAAGCTGTTATTTACGTTTTTGCATTAACCAGTAATCTGAGAAGTGTTACCAGTTCGAGAACCCACTATTGGCTGTATACAGACGGGCTAAGAATTATATTTCGGATCGAAAAATCCAATACCACGCTAGTCTTGTATGTGTGAGACACTCTTTAAATGTCCCAGGCGGGACACAGTCTACGCTTACTGATATTTCTCTTGGAAGAGTTCAGAATTAATGCTTAGATGACGCTGCGATTTAGTCTTTCAAATTTCTTTCCAACTGATCATTCATGTGTCATCCAACCGTCTACATAGACGAGACAGTCTGAGGTATTTACAGGAACATCTGTTATACGAGAAGAAAATGGAAATCTTCCTGATCGTGTCCAATAAAATTTTCATACGTAAGGTACCCATAACCATTGAAAGGATGTGTATTGTACTTTGGAGATCTTAATACAATGTACTCATCAATGTTAGCGGTCACTGAGTATATCTGTTGCAGAGTCCAGTGGTCTGTACGATGTGCTTAGAAGTTCCTCGCCATACGAGTGTTATACTTCGCTTCTACTAAATACTTTGAGTCGCGAAGAGAGATCGAAAAAGTGAGAACTAAGAAGTATAAGATTATAAGAAAACGAAAATCATTGGGGAAGTAAAAAAAAAAAAAGATTTAATTTATGGGGGTGGGGAGAGAAGTTCATTAATTTTTTACAAACTCCCCAGAATTTTGCCACTCATCTTTCTGAGAATTAATCGTTAATTGAGGAAGTTAACTTATGAGAAATAGGAGTTTGAAATAAGGAGAGAGGAACTGTGATTTGCTGGTTAATGCAAAAAGTGCATATTTTGGAAGCATTATATATTTAGAGTAAGGAGATGTTTATAGAGGGAAGTTTCGTAAAGTGAAAAGATAAATATTAACTTTGGTCACAACTGATACACAACAACTGATCGGTGAATTTGTTGCCGAATGATTTCTCATATTGATGATAAAGTATTTCGGTATAATTTATTTTCTTCCTTCTATCTGTTTATTTTTCGTATTACATGTAACTGCACTTTTCCGTCTGCTCGTAGCACCATCTTTTAAATTAAGCCTTCTTTACACTCTGTGATATGTATGTTTTATTGCGTACTCAAGAGATTGATGACTAACCATAAAAATAATTCATTTACGTGAGAAGCATGATGTTTTGTGGAATTAACAAAAGAAATCAAATAACAATGTCTAATGTCACATCATTGTACAGAGAGCTAAAGGACGTAACATGCTGTCTTGTGTTGTAAAACACGTATGTGTCAGTAAATGTAACACAGACGGACATTTCGCTGTGGCATAATGGCGACTGTACTGCAGCTCAAGTTGTTACTCATGTAACGGAACCTTTGGAATATGAGGTCCATTCCAAGTGCCTGCTATACTGCTGATGCCTGTCAGTCTGTCCGGCTGTCCCTTTTGGTTTCGAACCCCCCCCC
>Ga0131853_10016220_pt1 | contig 13602 bp, 11 predicted proteins | sample TergutLab28metaG_FD_92764 | JGI IMG/M metagenome (GOLD analysis project Ga0131853, IMG submission 92764) | Labiotermes labralis P1 segment gut microbial communities from Petit-Saut dam, French Guiana - Lab288 P1 (version 2) (version 2) | ecosystem: Host-associated > Arthropoda: Insects >... | reverse complement strand
GAAACGTCCAAACCACTCAAAAGTTCGGCTACGGCTCATGCACGAATCACCAAAAGCCTGTTTCAACATTTCAAAAGTTTCACTTCCCGTTTTACCCAATCTCACACAGAACTTGAGGCACACTCCTTGTTTGTCAAATTCCGCCATACTTTCGATATCAGAAAATCGCGGACGGCTGATGCAATACACACATCAAGACACGTGCAACAATCAAACGCTTTCACATCCAGCCATGTCCCTCGGCACACTCACTCACCAGACACCACCGCAATACACCCTAGCAGGAAACTCGTGAACTACAAGCGACTTGCGTGTTATGAGCATTGTCCTGGGACTTTTGGATAAACCTTCGTATTATGAAAACTGAACACAAGATGGTAACCTTACATACCAGTCAAGAGCATGTATATCTTCAAACGGCTAATAATTTTCTCCCCTATACGAACAACTTGTTTTACTACCTGCGTCTTCGCAACTTCACACTGACATAGCTGACGTGATCAGAGGTAAAGCTATGCAAGCGAACGTTAATCCGTGAGAATGTGACTCTCGTAATGGCGTAATATATGCCCAGCATCTCCATCTGTTGACGCACTGCGGTTAACGTGCCCTACAGAAGTACTCTGGCGGGTAAACCGCAGAACTACATCAAAGATACTTCGACTACAGCCCGTTACACAGCACACCGTCATACCACTAATTCTAAATTTATAACAGTCTTTGAAACCGTTAACACATCTTCCGTCCTACACAGAAAAGCTAAAATATATAAGTGACAACCCGAGTGGCGAATTTAGTAACGAATTCTCGATGCCGACGGCACAGAAACTGATCACAGCATTTACAAGTTCAAATACAGTTATACCTCGGGTAACGAGTGACCCTGCTAACGAATTTTTCGGCTAACGAAGATATTTTTCGCTGTTTTCCGGACTCGGCTAACGAATGTTTTAGTGGATGCGCTCGCTAACATAAAGCAGCAAACATGAACGGTCGGGCCATTCCAGGAGCTTATCTATCAAGTTTCGGCTAACGAATGTGATTCCGGTACGAATTATCTTTGTTCACCGAGGTATCACTGTAAGCATCAATCCTCTTCCAACTGTCCACGCCATGTGCGAAGCACGCTCGAACACAGTGGCGTCACAGCAGCGTTGCCAAAACCACGTGGAGAAAATTACTAGAAAGAGCAACGAAGGCCTCCATGAAAAACAAAAATCAATAAATCTTTTGTGATTTCAGGCTTCCGCAGTGATGTACATTAGATCTGCGGTCTTCTGAGATATTACGCAGCTTACAGTGGTAATTCCGCCCCGAAATGTCGGTACAGAATTATCACTGTACGCCGTGTAATATACTTGAAGAGAACAGGTCCCACTTAACTTCAATTTCTATTGTCTAGAAATTACAGTTGTACCGTCGTGTCACGCGTAGGTTATGTGTTCTTGAGAAGGGTTATAGTTGCACAAATAACACACTTCCTTCCTCGTAGCCAGCACCAATATACTGCAGCACGACCCAGGGCTTTTTTTTTAAGACAAAGATGTTATAATTGCTCAAACAACCCCAAAGTCAAGTTTATGCCCATCTCTGACCAAATTTAACACGACATAAAATAATTCTATTCGCTAACCTGCTCAAGACAGTTTAGGATTAAGATGTATAAGTATCCCCTAAAAGATTTAAGTCTGCTATATTTAGCGACTTAACTCTATTGTTGTCATCCCCGGTCAGTGATCAGCGCCATTTCTTTTATTTTCGAAACGAATGGATTATAACCAATCACAGTACGAAACAGAGAACAGTCGCTGTGTGGGTAATATCTGGCAGGTTTTAAAAATTTTTATTGGAATGCTACAGTGCAACTCAAAGATTTCCACGAAGAGTTGTATGAAAACTTAGCCGAGACAGCAAGAGGAGACTTATTCGTTGTCCACATCTTTACTGGGAAGGGCCCTTTTGCTCTCCAAGGCATGGCGCGGAACGGGCACTTTCATTCGCCCTCCAAGGCTTGCCCGGGACGGGCCCTATCTTTCGACCTCCTAGGCATTGGCCGGGACGTACCCTTTCTTTCGCCCTCGAAGTCAATGCCATGGACGTTCTTTCTTTCGGCCTCCAAAGGCTTTGCTTTGTACAAGCCTTTCCTTTCGCCCTCCAAGTCATTGCCTTGGACCGTATTTCTTTCGCCCTCCAAGACCTGGCGCGGAACGGGCCTTACTTTCACCATACAAGGCATTGCGCGGGACGGCCTAATTTCGCTCTCCAAGGTATTTCCCGGGACAGGCCCTTTCGCACCTAAAGGCATGGCCCGGGAAGGGTCTTTCTATCGCACTCCAAGTCTTTGCCCGGTAGGTCTCTTTCGCAATCCAAGGCATGGACAGGGTTGGGCCCATTCTTTCGCCATCCAAGGCATTTCCCTGGACGGTCTTTTTTTCGCCCTCCAAGGCTTTGCTCGGGTCGGGCCCTTACTTTCTACCTCCAAGACATTGCTCGGTACGGCCCCTTTCTTTCCATCCCTACGGCATTGCCCAAGACGGAACCTTTCTTTCGCCCTCCAAGACTTTGACCGGAACGGGCCCTATCTTACGCTCTCAAGATATTACACAGGACGGCCCTTTTCACACTCCAAGCTTTGCCTGGCACGGGTCCTTTGTTTCGCCCTTCAAAGCATTGCCTGGTTCGTTCCCTTTCACCCTCCAAGTCTTTGTTCGAGAGAAGTCTTTTCTTTAACCATTCAAGGTATTGCCAGGGACGGACCCTTTCGCCCTACAAGGCATGGCCCTGGACGGATCCTTTTTTCGCTCTCCATTTCTTTACCCGGGAGGGCCCCTTTCTCCCTCCAAGGCATGGACCGGGACGGGACCTTTCTTTCACCTTCCATGTCTTGGCCTGGCCGGGCTCTTTCATTCCCCCTTCAAGACCCTACCCAGGGTGGGTTATTTTGCCCTGCAAGGCATTGCCCGGAACGGGCACATTGTCTCGTTCCCCCAAGGCTTTACACGGTACGGTCCCGTTCTTTCGCCCTCCAAGTCTTTGCCTGGGACAGGCCCTTTTTTAGCCCTCCAAGTCTTTGACAAAGACGGCCCTTTCTTTCTACCTCCAAGCCATTGCCCGTGACAGGCCCTTTCTTTCGCCTCCTAGGCTTTGCTCGGAACGAGTCTCTTCTTTTGCCATCCGAGGCACTGCCCGAGACTGGCCTTTTTTCTCCCTGCAAGGCTATGTCTGGGACGGGCCCTTCCGCCCCCAAGGCATTGCTCATGATGGGCTTTTGTTTCGCTCTCTTAGGCATTGCCTACGACGGGCCCTTTCTCCCTCCAAGGCATGGCCCGGGACGGGCCCTTTCATTCTCCCTCCAAGGTTTTGCCCCGTGCGATCCCTTTTGCCAACCGAGGCATTACCCGGACGGGCCATATATTTCGGCCTCCAAGTCATTACACGAGACGGCCCTTTCGCCCTTTAAGGCATTGCCCGGTACCGACATTTTCTTTCGCCCACCAAACTTAGCCAGAGACGGGCCCATTTTTCGCCCTGCAAGGCATTGCCGAGGAGGGGCCTTTCTGCCTCTAATATTTTGCCCGAGACGGGCCCTTTCTTTCGCCATCCACGATATTGACCGTAACCTTCCCTTACACCCTCCAAGGCTTTGCCGGACGCGCCCTTTCTTTAGCCCTCCAAGGCATTTCCCTGGAGTGGCCATTTTTCGCCCCCAAAGCATTGTCCGTGACTGGCCCTATCTCCCTCCTAGGCTTTGCCCTGGACAGGCCCTTTCTTTCGCCATCCAAAGCATAGCCCGCGATAGGCCCTTTCACCCTCCAATGCTTTGCATGTGACGGGCACTTACTTTCGCCCTCCAATGCTTTTCCATGTAAGGGCCCTTTCTTTGGACCTCCAAGGCTTTGCGAGGGACGGGCTCTTCCTGTCGCGTTACAATGCTACGCTTGGGACGGACCTTTCGCCCTCCAAGGCATGGCCAGGGACGGGCCCTTTATTTCGACTTCCAATACTTTGGCCGGGACCGGATCCTCTGCCCTCTAAGGCATGGCTAGGACGGACTCTTTCTTTCGCACTCCAAGGCATCGCCCTGAACGGGCCCTTTCGCCCTTTAAGGCTTTGCCCAAGACGATCCCGTTCTAACTCCGTGGCATTGCACGGGATGTGACCTGTCTTTCGCCCTCCAAGGCATTGCCCGGGAAGAGCCCTTTCGCCCTTCTCGATATGACCCGGTGACGGGCCCTTTCTTTCGCCCTCCAAGACTTTGCCCGAGACGGGCTCTTTCTTTCGCCCTCTAAGGCATTGCGCGGGACGGCCCTTTCTTTCGCCCTCCAAGGCATTGCCCCGAACGGTCCGAAAACCTATGATTTGTGCATTGTGTGTCCTCTGATTAGCTATTATTCCCTGCAGTTTGTGTTCACTGAACACCAGAGAATTTCTGCAGTGTGTGTCGGTTGAGCAGCTGTGATTTTCTGTGTGTGTGTCCGCTGAGCAGTTGTGATTCCATGCAGTTTGTGTCCACTGAGCATCTGTGGCTATCTGTATTGTGTGTCCACTAAGCAGCTATGATTTTCTGCAGTGTGTTTCTGCTGAGCAGCTGTGATTCCGTCCAGTTTGTGTCCAATGAACAGCTGTGACTTTCTGCTGTTTGTGTCCGCTGCGCGGGTGATTACCTGAAGTTTGTGTCCACTGAGCAGCCCTGACTTTCTGAAGTTTGTGTCCTCTGAACAGCTGTGATTCTCTGCAGTTGGTGTCCACTGAGCAGCTGTGATTCTGTACAGTTTGTGTCCACTGAGGAACTGTGACTTTCTGCAGCGTTTGTCTGCAGAGCAGCTGTGATTCTCTTCAGTTTGTGTCCACAGAGCAAATGTGACTTTCTGCAGTTTGTGTCCGCTGAACACGTGTGATTCTATGCAGGTTTTTTTCCACCGAGCAGCTGCGATTTTTGCATTTTTTGTCCGCCGAACAGCTGTGAATTTATGTTGTACACATGAAAACTTACAACATTTTTTTTATACAGTGATTGAGAAGTTTGACAATGGTTTCATTAGAGATGTTATGCCACGAGTTTTGAGAAGACAGGTAGCAATGACTCAAATGCTCCATGCTCCTCATCTGCTGTATAACTGCCAGCACACCAATAAAACTGGTGTGAAACACACAAGGAACCGGCGTATTTTGTGCGTCCAAAATGTTTGAAGCTTAGAGGGATTGCCTGGACTACTCCAGCTCACTGTACCAGCAAAACACTTTCCATTGCTTTTCAAATTACCGAATCAGAATTCATGTTCTGAATAATGACTCATGTTATCTCAAACACTGCAGTCAACTTCGTTCTCTAGTGTAGTAATGCGCTGATTTAGTGCTGGGAATCAAATGAATTATCTCATTCATTTTCCATTTGTGAAGCTGCAACAAATGTTTACAGTAAAACATTGCACCTGTCAATGCTTTGTACCTCTATTAGAAGTCTATGTTTTGTGGCAAGAAAAGCCAAATACATTAAGTTTGAAGTAAAGCACGCAGCAGTGTGGGAGCCACGATAGCTCAGTCAGAACAGTGACTACACTATGGTCCCGAGGTCTGAGGCTCTGTGGTGCGATTCCTGGCCAGAGCAAATGTTCTGTTCTCCAAAGCACCAAAATTAGCCCTAAGCCTCAGCCTCCTATTCAACGAGTATCAGGGGTTCCTTTCCCGTGGGGAAAGCAGTTGATGTGGGAACCTACCTACCTGCCTCCATCCAATATTGAGATTAGGAATGAGTGGACCCATAACTCCACTCTCCGTACCTTTTGATGTTGTACCCAAAGAAAACTTTACATTTCCACAATAACAATATATTTTACACTGAATTTCATAGTGCGTGGAGGGACAGCATTGTATTTTCTGATGAAGCTGAGAGCTTCATTGTTGGCAGCAGAGTTTTTGGTATCACTTACCGTAACAGCGAAGTTCTGCTTGTGGATGAGACAGCATGTAGACAGATTTCATTGTTAAGGTTGTCAATGTCAGATAGAGCTCAGGGTGATAGGCAATCATTTGTATTCCTTTCACACAAACATATACAACTGCAGGGATCAACAGGTTTGTGGTCAAAGAAGAAATGATTGAATGTAGTGGAAAAAAGTCCTGAAATCAGGATACTCAGTTTTTGCATCAAATCTTGTTGTGAACTTAATAAAATCAATGGTAACAGTCACCGCACTATAATAATTCTGGCACAAATACTCACCACTTTGCTATTTCATGAGTAAATCAGCACAGTTTCCTCAATTCTGAAACAAAATACTGTCATAATGAATGTTATGAGCCTGGGGTCCCATTCTCTCTTCCTCAGTAAATAAAACTGTAGCGGAGCTACAAATTAATAACACCTGTCTCACTGCATATTAAACATTATACAGCGCACATCGAAATAACACAAGTTGGTTTCACTGATCACAAATAATATTAAGATTCTACACAGCACTCACAAACATTAACAAATACACTGTGAAATTCATTAAAAAATATCTTGGATGTAACAGTGAAGCCCTTATTTTGGGAAAAAGAGCATAGTATGCAATTACTGAACGATACAAATGCAGTCTGGACCATAAACATTAAAACTGGTAGAAATGTGCACCATTGTTACAGTAACAAGTAAGGTGTGTTTTTCTCCACTTCACACATTACATTCAAAGCAGCAGTTTTTCCCTGCTAAATCCCACATTGAACCAATGAGAAAATTGTTATAAACATGAAGTATTGCTGGAATTTTAATTGGCCAGATATAAGTAGGACCTTTCTTACAACTTGTATAACAAATACACAGGGACAGCAACAAGGACATATGCTTTCTGTTCAACTGTCCCCTGACAAACAATCCTGCAATCTTTCCCAATTATATCATCATGAAATGGTCTACAGATACAGTATATATATACTGCAATTGTTACAAGTGCCATCTGACCATCATGTAACAGGCATTCTTATCACATTAGCACAGACAATTTATAATATCCTGTATAAAATATGGGAGCCAAAATGGCATAGTTGGTATAATGACTGTGCTTATTGAGAGCAGCATGAGATTTTTCCCCTCTCCAAAATATCTAAATGGCTCTGAAACCCATGCAGCCTCCTATTCAGTGTGTAACATTTTATCTGGGTTGGGGGTGGAGGGGGGTGGGGGGGGAAGGTGAAGCCACTGTGACATGGTGTTGATGGCTTACCACCATCTAGTGCCAACTTTAAGAATAAGTGGATGTGTACCTCTACTCCACCTATATGCTCTAATGATGTGGACAGGGACAACTTTATTGTTTAACTTTTCCTATACACTGTATGTGTCAGTCACATCCAGACACTTCATACCTACATCAATTTCACATAGTTGGAACACAGTTTTATCTAAATTAGGTAGAGGTGTTGTACCTTAGGTAAATTTTTGTTTTTCCATTTTTCTGTTTTAACAGAATTAAATGCAAAATAGTTTCAAATGCTGTGTATTGTTGCACATTTATCTGGAAAATGACACTTAAATTGGAGAAGGTAAAGTGATCCAAGGTACAATATGCTGCGCTTGGGGTCCCGAAAATGTGTGTTTCAAAGAAAGGGGACATATCTGGGGGAAAAGAGGGCATTTGGTAGCAGTCCATTGGCTATGTGGTCTAAGGCATGGGTCAATGGCTCGTCGTTTGTTGGGATTGCAGGTGTGTATACTGTGGAGGGCATGGATGTTGCTTGTTAGTGTAGTGTGTTTTCAGAATAGATCTCAGTGATGGGCTTATCATGTGTGCAGTGGAGGCGTTCCAAGTGTGGTGTGTTCGAGGGTGATCATGCAGCTTTGATAATGAGCAGGCCCTGACCCCTTTGATCCTGTTGCGGAATGGGCGAAAAATGGTTGCTCTATACTCCTTCAACCTTTACTCGTCAACTCGTTATGTTGGTGCGCATGGATAACCGACGGTACCGCCCCTAGCGTGGTGGGTCAAAGTAACATAGTGATTTATGCTGCGAATGGCGGATGTCTTGGTTTTGCGTAGTGGTTCTTTTTATTTGTTTTTCCAGAATTGTGTGTATTAAGGAGTTTTTGGGCGGTGGAATTTGTAACAGCAACTTTCATGCGGCATGGGGGAAAATAGCGACACTACTGACGTGCGGAAGGTGAGTGCGCTGTGGTGCTTTGCGCCCGGCTTTACGTGCAAGTTTTGCGAGGTTTCAAGGTGGAATTCCTTCGCGTCGCCTTGCTTGCTTGCTTGTACGGCGCGTCCATTCCTCTCCTAACATGTGTCTGTTGGTGTATTTTTGAAGGGAGTTGGAGGAGGGGGGGGGGGCCGAGGTACACGTTCTCGATATTTTGGCGGGGCTCTGCAATGAACTTTCTCTACATTTTAATGGCGCGCGCCGTGAACATTCTCCAAACTTTGCTGTAATTATCTCCATATATTGCGGTGCGTGCCACGGTAAATTGTCAAAAATTTCCTGGGTTTTAATGGGGAATTAAACGGATATTCTACGGGCGCTTCTTCGCTTGTTTTCTCTTAGGTTTTTTTTGGCATCACATGGCCCAATATCTCGATATTTTGTCGGGCGTCACAGGTCAAAGTTGTCCATAACTTGTGGAGCCTCACACGCCCAGTTAAGTTGATATATTGTTGGTCTGCATACTACGTACTTGAATTGTCGTTATTTTTTCTCGGGCGTCTGACAATGAATATTCTCGATATAATTTTGACTTCTCATCTGTCATTTCTGTTGATCGTTTTTGATCGTCCAAACGGTGAATTATGTGTTTTGTCGATCGTGAATTTTTCGATATTTGTTCGTGCAATTTTTCGATATATGTTACGACTCCTTTGGCATCCCAGGAAATCCTGTATACTAGATGTGTTTAGTTTTATGATCAGTAGTGTTCTGTTTTTCAGTGATCTGCATTTTTTTTATCTTCACACAGCATTTAAATTAATGTCTGAAATTGTTCAGTGTTGCCCCACCACAATCAGAAATAATCTGATGGTTAGCAAGTTGTGCTGTTTCTATGGTGTCCTGTCAGTACACGCATTAGGACATTCCTTATGTCAGTGACTTCCACTTTTGCTTTCTATGACTTTCATATTAAACGTTCAAAGCAAATGCCTTTGTTATTCATATTGCTGCTGTCCTGTTAATTTTTTACTGTAAATAGTACTTCTTGTCACTTCTTATTAGAATTCTTCTAAACATTTTAATGTTGCATGTTACCCTCATTCTAATGATTACTCATTTAAGTAGTTTATGTTTTTCCTCCACACTTTGGACTTGGAGATTTTACTTTCATTATTATAGATGTTGGGGAACTGATTTTCTCTGGTCAGACATTTGAAGTGGCAGTATATGAAAAAGAACAGTTAATTTTCCCAGTGTGTGTTTAGAAATAAAAATGGAACATTCCATAAAGTGTGATATGTTTAAATGACACTTAACAAAAAATATGATTTGTATCAGGACAGTTGTAATCTTTCCCTGTTTGATAACTTTCATTCTGAGGTTTTGAATCCATATTACTAAAATTCTTGTAAACCACATTCATAAGAACATAGTGATGAACCCATTGTAAGCTTACACAGCAGTCTGCAGTTCCTTCCAACAAGGCTGCCAATAATTGTATTAAAGAGAGTTTAAGATTAATTTCCTGCTTTAAGAGAAATCATTTGACTGCTATGTGCCTGTGTGCAGGCAAACAAATTATATCATCGAATTCTGAGGATTTATATGGCCCAAAGAACAAAAGTTTTCTAGGAATCTTATGACATCTTTCGTTTTCTGTGGTCTCAGATTTTAAGGATTTTTTGAAAGTTAGTATTATATAAATACTGTGGGAGATGTGGACTGGATTTGTATGGTCCTTGATACAAAGGTGTTGAAAGCTTCTCTGGACATGGTAATGTGTCTTCAGGTTGTGTAAGAGGCAGGTAAGTGTGTGGCTAATGGAGCAACAGTTACCGGTGCATGGTGGGGGGGGGGGATTCTTTGACTTTGACAGTTGCAGCGAAGTAAATCTGTAAGATTGTGTTATCATTTTGATACTGAGTACATTGGTTCTAGTAGATCCCTGATTCATGTCATGAGAGGGCACACCTGTGATTAGTGTGGTGGTTTTACAGAATTGCATGGATTTACAGAAAGGTGAATCTGGCTCCTCTAACGAGACATGCATAACATCTATTCTTCATGGAAATGGGGTAATTGGTATCGAAGCTGAAATGGTCTCCAGTATGACAGAAGAAGAGGATCGAGAGTTGATGACAGTTCCAGTAATAAAGACAGAACCGGAGGTAAGTGGTGTGCCTGTGGTGAGTGTTACGGACATTTCATATAGTCTGTATCCAGAATTGCCTGTTCCTATGTCAGTGTGTCCATGTGAAACAAAAATTTGACTCTAGGGTATTGATTTTGAACAGTTTTTAAGAGAAGAAATCTTTATTTTGTGACTCACTGCATGTGGAGTACCACTTGCAATGCAGTGTTTCATCCATCAATAAAACAAAAATTCCTTTCATTTATATGGGTGTGAAATGTTAATTGTTACATTGAAGGAATAATGTGGTTTGTGGGACTTTGAAAAAAGAAGTTATCTGGAGAATGTTTGACCTATAGAGGGAGTTAATAACAGAAGGTCACAAAATTATATAATGAGGCTCTTTATTGGAACTCTTTGTGATGTTAATGTAATTGGATCAATGAAGATGAAATAAATGGGTCATGTATTGTGCATGTAGGAGGTAAGTAATGTATAAAAGTTCCTTTATAAGGCCAGAAGGGATGTGACCTCTTGAGAGAGATGTACATAGGTAGGAGGTAAAGGTAAAATAAAGTTGTCACACTTTTTGCTACAGAGGCAGACAGGTTGAGTGAAGGTATAGCTCCACTGATTTGTTAACTTGGCTCCAAGCAGATGATAGTGGTCAGACTGTGTGCCATGGCCACTTTACTGCCAGAGAAAAAGCTGTGGTTTTCACTGAGTTGGAGGCTGGGTGATTGCTGGAGCTGGTATGACATTTTGGTGAAAACACAGTTCTCTTGCTTCTGCCAAGATTTGAACCCCAGATCTTCCAGTGTATATCCTAGTCATTGTACTGACTATGGTGCACCATATTGACTTGAAGATAATGCAAAAGTCTGTTTTAAGAAAGTGGGGTGGGAGGTTTGGATTGGATATGTTTTATTCATGACAGGAATTACTGGAAGCTTTCTCTGAACATGGTAATTTCCATTGAAGTTCTGTGAAAGGGAATTTCTTCTAGTGAATCATGTCTAACATCTTTTAATGGTGCAAATCGGATGACTGGTTTTAAAGCCCAAGATATCACAGGTCACTGATGTAGCAGAGAATGAAATTCAAGGGCCAATGGCAGATAAAGTAATAACTTTGGGACCCAAGTTATGTTTATGTTTTTTTCATTGAGTGTTCTTCACTTTTAACAAATATTCAGCATTTCTGTCTTCTTGGGTAATCTGTATTAATGAATCAGTTGGACTGTGGAGAATGGATTTTGAGCAGTCCTTATGGTGAAGTGTTGAGCAGTTTGTATTTAATGTCACATAACTTGTGCAGTACCGCCATCACTTTGTTGTAAGTCTGGTTTAGGATATGTTAAATCTTGACAGAATTTGTGACTGACCATGATCTTGGGGAAAAAGAGCGGGATAGGTTCAGGCAATGCTTGCTACCATTCAGTGCAGAATGTTGCCTGTACTCATCTATAATACTGAAATTGTTCCTGTCATATTGTGTGGGTGTGAAATTTGGTGTCTTACATCAAGACGAGAACACAGATTGAGGGTTGAAAGAGCAGGGTTGTGAGGAGAATGTTAGATGTGAGAGGGAGGTATGAGTAGAGATGTGCAGAAGATTCCGTAGTGAGTTTCATGTCTGTTACTTATCACCAGATATTATTAATATAATCGTAGCAAGGAAGATAATATATACAGGGTGTCCCAGGAGGAATGTGCAAGACTTCGGGAGAGTGTTCGTTATGTTAAAGTATACCGATATAACCCAAAACACCTATATCCAAAGTTGAACGTTTACAGAGATAATGGCCAGAGAAAAGTGGGGGCTTCTTGCGGTTCCTAATACTGCAACCTGCACAGCTGATACGTCACATGACAGTGCTAATGTCCTTGAGAGTGGAATGCAGTGTTCACTGTGCCTGCATCACGGTTATCTGCTTGCACGGAGTTGCAAGAATGCCTTTTGTGTTTTCCCACATGGAATATTGTGACATGCATTTTGTGTATGGATTTTGCAATGGCAGTGCACATGCTGCTGTTGAAGAATACCAAAGGCATTTTCCCAACCAAAGGATTCCGTCTAGAGGTGTTTTTACTCGTATTAACCGGACATTGCGTGATACTGGCTGTCTTCCCAGTGTTGCCGTGCGGTCTGAAAGGGAGGTGGTGCGAACGATTAACACACGAGAGAACATTCTTGAGATGGTTCAGAGAAGTCCACATCTGTCCACTCGTAGAATGGCCTCTCGCATCGGCGTATCATGTATGAAGGTGTGGCGAACTTTACATGAAGAAGATTTATATCCTTACCATGATCAAAGGGTACAACGTCTGGAACCAGGCGACCACCAGGCAAAAACTGCGTAGCAACTGGAGGAGGACACTTTGAACAATTACTGTAAAGCAGGTACTGTATTTTAGTACAGGTATGTAGTACGCTTATACCAAAATGCGCAGTCAGCAAAGTTAAATCAGTACTTCCATACTGCTGAATATTCATGCGCCATGTAAAGCGCTTGGAACCCTAAGGATGACTATGGCGTTAATGCGGGTGTTTATGTAGTTCAGTTTAATGGCTTTATGTCACTCATATGTTAATTACATGTTAAGTACAGATATTAACATTACAGAAACCACATATTTTTGCCAGTTTTAATATGTATTTGGTAATCAATAAGTGTGTAACAGCTGTCAAAGTTTTGAACTTCTCTGGCCATTATCTCCATAACCGTTCAACTTTGGATATAGGTGTTTTGGGTTATATAGGGTATACTTTAACATAAGGAACACTCTCCCGAAGTCTTGCACATTCCTCCTGGGACACCCTGTATGTGGCATGTAGCATGCATGTGGTAGAGAAGAAGGGGTACAAAGTTTGCTTAGAAAACCTGAACAGGGGGAACCACTTGGGAAAATTGGGAGGATAATGTAAAAGTCAGTGTTTGAAAGAAATAGGATGGGAGGATTGGATTGTTTTTGTTGGGCTCATTATAAGGGTGAGTGGAGGGTTCTTCTGTTCATCATAATCTCCAACAAAGTACACAGACAATTTGTTGGTATATTGATTCAATGAATATTGTGTTCACATTTTTTTTTTCATTTTATTAACGTGCAATGTGATAACAATATTTATTAAAACCAACTAATTGCACATACTTGTCAAACCATTTAAAACCACATTATTTGATTAAAATGGATTTAAAATATCTCCTACATGTTTCAATCCCTCTATGGGGGAGGAACACAGGCCGAACCAGACGGACATAACATAAACAAAACAGCATGCCACCAGATAACCTCGTATACAGTCGATCTTAGTAACTTTAGTCCTACATTATTTTATGCTCCCTGAGG
>Ga0131853_10016218_pt1 | contig 13603 bp, 11 predicted proteins | sample TergutLab28metaG_FD_92764 | JGI IMG/M metagenome (GOLD analysis project Ga0131853, IMG submission 92764) | Labiotermes labralis P1 segment gut microbial communities from Petit-Saut dam, French Guiana - Lab288 P1 (version 2) (version 2) | ecosystem: Host-associated > Arthropoda: Insects >... | reverse complement strand
GTCCGCCACCTGTCCCTGTCCTGGTTCAGCCCAATCCAGTCCATATACCCACATCCTACCTCCTGGAGATCCATCCTAATATTATCCACCCATCTACGCCTAGGCCTCCCCAGTGGTCTCTTTCCCTCCGGCTTCTCCACCAAGACCCTATACACACCCCTCTCCTCACCCATACGCGCCACATGCCCAGCCCATCTCATTCTTCTCGATTTTATCACCCGCACGATATTGGGTGAGGAGTACAAATCATTTAGCTCCTCTTTATGCAATCTCCTCAATTCCCCCATTACCTCGTCCTTCCTAGGTACACAAGTGTTAATAATAATAATAATAATAATAATAATAATAAGGCAATGTAAGCATCACTTAAGGTTGATGCGCTTTCGTGTAACCATTGGTGCTGTAGAAAAGCAATAAGCATTACATATTTTGAGTGTATGCTTGTAGCCTTAATTATTCAGTACGTAATGCGCATTCGCCGTATTGTATCGTCATCTATGGTCAGTCTGGCTCTACCATATTTTCAGCTTTAACTTTTTTTTCTCGGAAAAAATTTATTGAACATGAAATGTGTATTTTGGTATCTTCTGCAACTACCGTTTGACAGGGATTTCACACAAAGAATAATTTAGCGAAATAAAGGTAAAGATAAAGGTAAAGTGATCCCGTTAGAGGCCCGGTGTGGCCCAGAGGGTGGGTAGAGGTATAGCTCTACTGTTCCATGACCGCGGCACTAGAAGGGGGTGAGTGGTCAGCAGGACGCCCCGGCCGCACTTTACCCCTGGGAAAAACCCAGTACCCATTTTACAGGAGGCTGTGTGGGCCCCAGGACAGGTCTGGACGGGTGGAAAATCTCGTTCCCACCGGGAATCGATTCCGGACCGTCTACTCCGTAGTCAGTCGCTATACCGACTGAGCTACCCGGCCCATAATTGAGCGAAATAATATCATAAATGTACATAGAGCATCATGTAAAGTACCCGTTATTCTCCAACTTTCTCTATAGATTTTCGAAAAATACTCTACCATCAAATTCAGTAAGAAAAAAAGTCATATGGAAGCCGAGTTGATCCATGCGGACGATCAGACGAACAGAGGGACTGAGTGATGGATGTACAGAAGAACATGACGAAACTAATAGTCATTTTTCGCAAATTTTGCTAACGTGCCTACAAATACAATACTCCGCAACAATAACTCGCCGATAATCGGCAAGTGACACCTATGAAATTCCAACCAGTGTACATTTTCATCCAACGCCTAAGATTCCGTCTATATTAATATCTTAATACTTATAAACATAAGTGGGCCCGGTAGCTCAGTCGGTATAGCGACTGACTACGGGCTGGACGGTCCGGGATCGAATCCCGGTTGGGACGAGATCTTCCGCCCGTCCAGACCGGTCTTGGGGCTCACTCAGCCTCCTGTAAAATGGGTACCGAGTCTTTACCAGAGTTAAAGTGCGGCCGGGGCGTGCTGCTGACCACTCACCGCCTTCTAGTGCCGCGGCCATGGAAGAGTAGAGCTATACCTCTACCCATCTTTTGGGCCACACCGGGCCCGTAAAGGGATCACTTTACCTTTACTTATGAACATAAAGCATTCCCTTCACTTGTTTGTAAAAGCAAATAATTATTGATAATATAATTCTGTATTTACCGTTTAGCTGTACCGACCATATAAAGATTTTGCAATTTTTATTGTAAAATAAACATAATTGTAAAACTGTGTGATCCCACAAAGAGCGTGGACATGATGATGTATTGTACATTGCACTTTTATCTGATTTTTATGACTATGAATATTAGCCTGAAGATGATCCATATCAAGACCGAAACATTCAGCCGTTGAATAATAAAACAGGGGTGTGTAAACTGATTAACTGTAATGTCGTTTCGAAATTATAAAAAACAACCGGATGAATTCTATCAAGCTTGTAAGTGACGGGCTGGATGAATTCTATGAAGCTTGAAAGTGGTGGGCTGGATGAATTCTATCAAGCTTGAAAGTGGTGGGCTGGATGAATTCTATCAAGCTTGAAAGTGATGGGCTGGATGAATTCTATCAACCTTGAAAGTCGTGGGCTGGATGAATTCTATCAAGCTAGAAAGTGATGGGCTGGATGAATTCTATCAAGCTGGAAAGTGGTGGGCTGGATGAATTCTATCAACCTTGAAAGTAGTGGGCTGGGTGAATTCTATCAAACTTGAAAGTGATGGGATCGATGAATTCTATCAACCTTGAAAGTGGTGGGCTGGATGAATTCTATCAAGCTTGAAAATGGTGGGCTGGATGAATTCCATCAAGCTTGAAAGTGATGGACTCCAACTGCTTTTCAAGAACCCCCCTTTCTTCTACTTCCACGTGTCATCGTTGTAGAACCGTGTCAAAGTCACACTCACAAGAGAATAGACGTCTTCGTTTTGGCTAAGGGTGGTGACGGTGTTCCAACCAAAACCCCTGACGAAGGCAAGACGGGCTGGATTATGTGACGAATCTGGCGCCACAGTGCGGTAGAACAGTGGAAACTCCTGTCGGTCACTCAGCGCCGGCGACGTCGAACCGAAAGACACCTGAAACACGCGACATACAGGCTGCAACAAACGTACTGTGGCGTCATGACGTCTCGTGCATTTGGCTGTAAGGGCCTATAATTTGTGACGCAAGCAGATATTCTGAACACACGGTACTTGGTGACAAGTTCAGAAATACATCAATGTGAGAGGCCAGAACAAGAGTAATACTGTAAAAAATTGAAGTAAAATAGTGCCTATACACACCATAAATGCATGTATGGGGCTTAGAGGAATAGCTCCACCCATTCGTGATCTCGACATTAGATTGAGGTCAGCGGACAACTTACAACTTCCGCCACTTTACCCCCGGTATTCATTGTATAGGAGATTGGGTGGGCCCCAGAGCTGGTCTGGACATTTTGAAGAAGAAAAAAATCTCTTGCCTTTGCGGGAACTCGAACACACGATCGTGGAGCTCGCAGCAGAGAAAGAATACTTTTATTTTAATCCGTACAGTGTTAGAAAGGATTCGGTGAATTTCATCCAAGAATGAAATTGGAGATAAATCCTGACTACAGGAGTTAAATTTGTACAATGTATTATATACCGTCAGTACACAACAATATATCAGTACAGTGATACAATATATACAATTAGGTCACACTATGGCTACATGTTTCGACCGTAAACGGTCATCTTCAGGCCAACGAAGAACATTATTAAGGTACCTTATTGTACCTTAATATATACATTTTTGTGACCTGAAGATGGCCCACAGTGGCCGAAACATGTCGTCGTCAGTATAATAAATAGGATACAAGACAGTTGTGTTTTGACGTACCCCACCCCCACGCCCCCCCCCCCAATTGTTGAGGCGAGTTTGAGCACAGAAAACTGGTGGAATGTTACTGACAGGGGAGAACTATAATTACGCGGAGAAACCCCTGTCCCTGTGCAAATCTTGTTAACCATAAATCCCAACGGGATTGGTCCAGAAATGAATCTGAGCCTGCGTGGTGAGAGACCGGCGTCTAACCGCCTGAGCCATGGTAAGAAATTAATCTTAATAACATACAAAAATGCAGTTCGTCATCATCATCATCATCGTATATCTTTCATGGGGTTGGGCCACTTGTTGACCAGTTCCGGTCTCACGTATCCAAAAGTCTCTTCAAAGATCTACCATGATTCCTTCTGGAAGTTGGGGAGTAGTATAAGGGGTATTGATGCGTAATACTATAGCCTATCATACCCGACAGTCATCCTCATCTTCTCGTGGTATACCCTGTTCTCACAAACGAGGAAATGACGACCGAGTCACAGCGGTATAACTGTTTCACCAGGAATAGAGGAAATGCCATCCCTAAACATGCCGGTCCAGAGGCTAAATGTAGCAATTCTACCACTGGACTTACCCTGCTCTGGGCCCGTAACCCATTCAGGGGAAATTTTAACCACTGGCAAGTCTTACGGATGCAGTTCGTACCACACAGAAAACATCCAGTTTCCACTAAAAAGACGAACCAGTGAATGCCATGTAGGAAAATAGACCCTATTTTTTTTCTGGTAGTCATATGAAATATTTAATTACGCCCTAACAGTAAAATTCTGCAAGTAAGTTTTGTGATTGAATAGATTAGGACCCAAAACAAAACCCTGTTATTCTCAGGGATAAAAAATGTTGTAGACTCTAGGTCGAAAACATATCTGCGAACTTGAATGGAGGCATCACGATGTGCTTGGATACTGCATCTTGTAATTTAACCTGTAAAGAATAGGCCTGAAGATGACTGTTCAATAGTCGAAACATGTAGCTTATATAATTACCTTGTGTAATAAATACAGCTGTGCTGACGTACACTATTAATATCATAATACGAAAATATATCACATAGATGGATAATTAAGTACACAATGGCTATATCCAAACACGGAATGATTGTTTTGTCAAAACCTAACTATGAAATTGCCTCCACTTCTTTATTTACTTCAATACTGATGTACAGAGATTATCTTATATACAGGCTATGTGCTTGCTGTAGGAGTTTGTGCCCAAAAATATGTAAATGAATTCGTGTGCATGTGTTTAGGTGTAAAGTCAAGTAATCTAAAATTCAGCTGTCAATACCTGCACTATATTCCAATATGGCGTCATTTTAGCGAGACTCTCTGTGACTTCAGAACAAGCGGTGCCAAGGAGCATAATCATACGCGTTGACTGGGTGTACAGGGCGTGGAAGAACGTGTCCACACCGACACCAGGATCACACTGCAACAAATTAAAAAACGATACAACAGTTAGGAGTGAGATTCAAATGAAATCCTTACAGATTTAAAAGATATAGACCACACTGTGTGCAGCTGTAGGCACAGTAAATCATCAGCAAGGGTCAGATACATGTAGTGGGTAAAATAGATCTGGCAAAATGCTGAGAAATGACGAAGTTTTACCGAATATGCACTAAATCAGTTAGTAATAAGGCAGACAATATACGTATAACGTAATATTGAGGCGCGTTCGAGCAACCATTGTTGTAGTGAAAAAGAAATGAGTATTACAAAACATGTGTGTGTGTAATGTGTAGCCTTTGTTATCCAGCATGCAATGCGCATGCACCATGCTGTCATCTGTGGCCTGCCCCGCTATAAAATATTTTCCCACTTTATCTGATAAACGGCATGATTAAAAAAATTATTGAACACAAAATGTGTGTTTTGATCTTCTCTACAAATTTTGTCTGAAACATTTCCCATTCTAAGATGAAATGAACGAGATATGATCAAAAATGTATATTGGTTTTCGCGTAAAGTACCCGATATTCTTGTAAGATTTTAGAGAAACTTGAATTTTTTTCGGCAGGTTTTCGGAAAATACGCGATATCAAATTTCATGAAAATATTTTCAATGGAAGACGAGTTGTTCCATGCGGACGGTCGGACGGACAAGTGGACGGATATGACGAAGCAAAATGTCGACTTTCTCAGTTTTGTGAACATTCCTAAAATGGTTGATAAATAAAAGACCAACTTGATGTCACTTGCTATTTTATTTCAATTCTTATGTGCTCAAAATATTTCGGACATTAATACTTGTATATCCATCATCAGGAGTTTGTGATTGTGCAGTTGAATTACCACATCGGTCGTTTTGTTCTCGGTTCGTTGTGTGTTGGAGATTTGGTGCAGCTGGGTTTGAGTAGTGTCCGTGTTGCAGGCTTCAGGCTGCAACACGGATACTACTCAAACCCAGCCGTACCAAATCTCCAACATCCTGCAAAACGGACACTACTCAAAACCAGCCGCACCAAATCTCCAACAGCCTGTAACACGGACACCACTCAAACCCAACCGCACCAAATATCCTACAGCCTGCAACACGGACACCACTCAAACACAGCCGCACCAGATCTCCAACAGCCTGCAACACGGACATTACTCAAACCCAGCCGCACCAAATTTCCAACAGCCTGCAACACGGACACCACTCAAACCCAGCCGCACCAAATCTCCAACAGCCTGCAACACGGACAACACTCAAACCCAGCCGCACCAAATCTCCAATAGCCTGCAACACGGACACTACTCAAACACAGCCGCACCAAATTTCAAACAGCCTGCAACACGGACACCACTCAAACCCAGCCGCACCAAATCTCCAACAGCCTGCAACCCGCACAATACTCAAAACCAGCCGCACCAAATCTCCAACAGCCTGAAAAACGGATACTACTCAAACCCAGCCGCACCAAATCTCCAACAGCCTGCAAAACGTACACTACTCAAAACCAGCCGCACCAAATATCAAACAGCCTGCAACACGGACACCACTCAAACCCAGCCGCACGAAATTTCCAACAGCCTGCAACACGGACACCACTCAAACCCAGCCGCACCAAATCTCCAACAGCATGCAACACGGACACTACTCAAACCCAACCGCACCAAACCTCCAACAGCATGCAAAAGGACTCTACTCAAACACAGCCGCACCAAATTTCCAACAGCCTGCTACACGGACACCACTCAAACCCAGCCGCAACAAATCTCCAACAGCCTGCAACACGGACACTACTCAAACACAGCCGCACCAAATCTCCAACAGCCTGCAAAACGGGCACTACTCAAACCCAGCCGTACCAAATCTCCAACAGCCTACAAAACGGACACTACTAAAACCCATCCGCACCAAATCTCCAACAGCCTGTAACACGGACACAACTCAAACCCAGTCGCACCAAATCTCTAACAGCCTGCAAAACGAACACTACTCAAACCCAGCCGCACCAAATCTCCAACAGCATGCAAAAGGACACTACTCAAAACCAGCCGCACCAAATCTCCAACAGCATGCAACACGGACATTACTCAAACACAGTCGTACCAAATCTCGAACAGCCTGCAACACGGACACTATTCAAGCCCAGCCGCACCAAATCTCCAACAGCATGCAAAACGGACACTACTCAAACTCAGCCGCACCAAATCTCCAAGAGCCTGCAACACGGACACTACTCAAACCCAGCCGCACCAAATCTCCAACAGCCTGCAAAAGGGACACTACTCAAACCAAGCCGTACCAAATCTCCAACAGCCTGCAAAACGGACACTACGCAAACCCAGCCGCACCAAACATCCAACACCATGCAAAAGGACACTACTAAAACCCATCCGCACCAAATCTCCAACAGCATGCAACACGGACACTACTCAATCCCAGCCGCAACAAATTTCCAACAGCCTGCAAAACGTACACTACTCAAACCCATCCGCAACATAACTCCAACAGCCTGCAACAATAACACTACTCAAACCCAACCGCACCAATCCTCCAACAGCATGCAAAAGGACACTACTAAAACCCATCCGCACCAAATCTCAAACAGCCTGCAACACGGACACAACTTAAACCCAGTCGCACCAAATCTCGAACAGCCTGCAAAACGGACACTACTCAAACCCAGCCCCACCAAATCTCATACAGCCTGAAAAACGGACACTACTCAAACCCAACCGCATCAAATTTCCAACAGCCTGCAAAACGTACACTACTCTAACCCATCCGCACCAAATCTTCAACAGCCTGCAACACGGACACTACTCAAACCCAACCGCACCAAATCTCCAACAGCCTGCAATACGGACACTACTCAAACCCAACCGCACCAAATCTCCAACAGCATGCAAAACGGACTTTACTCAAACCCAGCCGTACCAAAGTTCCAACACAAAACGAACCAAGAACAAAACGACCGATGTGGTAATTCAACAGTAAATTCGCATGCTCCTGATGATGGATATAGTAATGCTCGAAACATGTTGAACACATTAGAAGTGAAATAAAATAGCAAGTGACATCAATTTGGACTTTTATTCTTCAGCCATCACATTGATGCACGGTCCAATAGAAAAAGTCTCCTAAAAATGACAAGGTTTCCACTTGACAAATATACAAACCCATTTCAACTTCTCTTCTTTCGAGTGTTTATTTTTTACTCTCAGTTAAACAAAACTATATATATGTTGTATATTAGTATTTATTCGATACCACTACATGCTTCGACTTTCCACTTCTGCCATTATCAGGTAGGATATTGCTTCACAAAAAGAAAATTGAGAGGCCTGCCTGATGATGGCTGAAGTGGATAGCCGAAACGTGCAGCAGTATCGAATAAACACTCATATACAAGCTCTATATAGTTGTGTTTATCGGACAGTAAAAAATCAACACTCGATTGACAATAACGCAGGGGCACTATGTCATGTACGATTCCCTTCATCCATTTATTTCTCTTGGTGATTGATTTTATTTTACTCCCTTTATCAGCGTCCCTGGGGACAGACATTTCTGCAAGGACGTTATAAATTACATAGCTATTTAGGTCCATTCCTGAATTCTGCCAACTGCAGGTCACAGGTTTAAACCAAACTAAGGACAGAGGTCATGAGACACAGCCAACTGGCGACGCTATTACCATTACTTTGAAAGATAGTGACACAAAAGTGTGAAGCATAGAAAACAGATGTGTTGATGGCTTTTGGACGCATTCACGAAACTGCGAAATGCGACTGTTAGCTTCGTCATGTCTGTCCGTCCGTCAGCCCACACAGGACAATTCGGCTCCACAAAGGAAGGATTTTCATGAAATTTGATATCCGAGGATGTTTCGAGAATGTGTCGAGAAAATTCAACTTTGATTACAGTAAATTGCTTATCACATACCAACATATGCACAAATAAATACTGTAAATTTATATTAAATTACTCCGACATGTTTCGGCGTTAATACACCATCTTTAGGGAGTTTACGAGTTGTGATAGTGGGCCCGGTAGCTCAGTCGGTATAGCGACTGAATACGGGCTGGACGGTACAAACGCACCTCAATGTTACGTTATACGTATTGCCTGTCCTCTCCATCACTAACTTGAATCTTCATGAAAACCGATGTTGTAACGTAAAATATCACTTGCAGAGGAAACCTAGCGTCTATAGAATATGAATACGTAAAGAATTTCTGACTGAAAATGAGTTCCGATATGCATTTTTTGCACAGAGTGCAAAAATAAACGCAAACCTCTTTTTTTTTCTTTTTTTTTCATTGTGTGAGGATTTCTCACAAAAATGACTGCAGTTCTCATTTCCCCTGTGTATACTACACGTCGTACCCATCTCATCCATCACACGCATCACGCCACACGTAACATCACCGTCACGTCAGTTCTCCCTCTTCCGAAGCGCAAGTGCTTGTGTTCTCCTTCCACATTTACCCTACCTATTTATCGCTACGTTAAGTTCCTGGAGACCAACATAAAAACTGCTGTAAGTTCATGGGAAAAGGTAAGAAAAAAATCAAATGTAGTACAATACACTTGTTCGTAGGGAAGACGCGGTGGTGCAATTGGTTGGGGCACCGGGCTACCAGCCAGAAGGTCGCGGAGTTTGATTCCCTTTGGGGTCAATGGAATTTTTCACCGACATAATCCTTTCGGTCGCACTATGGCCCTGGGGTCCACTCAGGCTCTTTCAGAATTGAGTCCCAAGAGTATCTCCTGAGGGGGCAAAGGCGGCCGGTGCGGTAGGGCTCACAACCTTCATGCGCCGGCTGTCTACAAATTCCGGGAGCCTTATCTCCTGGAGCCGTAACGGACAGTCCAGTTCTGCATAGGGATAGCTTCATCTTTTAAACTTTTTCGTAAATACGTACGTAACATTTCCAAGCGCACATTCCAACATTCATTACACAATAACGTGCTCAGAATATGTAGAAATAATATTTCAACCTTCATCAATATTATCTCTTAAGGAGGACCAAAATTGAAATGTAAATTTATGCATACCGCCCCGTACATTAAACACAAATAATACAGAAGATGCGGGCCCGGTAGCTCAGTCGGTATAGCGACTAACTACGGGCTGGACGGTCCGGGATCGAATTCCGGTAAGGACGAGATTTTCCGCCCGTCCAGACCGGCCCTGGGGCCCACCCAGCCTCCTGTAAAATGGGTAACGGGTCTTTCCCGGGGTAAAGTGCGGCCGGGGCTTGCTGCTGACCACTCACACCCTTCTAGTACCGCGGTCATGTAAGAGTAGAGCTGTACCTCTACCAACCCTCTGGGCCACACCGGGCCTGTAACGGGAACACTTTACCTTTACCTTTATAATGCGGTACATGCGCTCTTCATGCCGGATTAATGAGACAAGAATACGGAAACACATACTCAGAAAGTGTAACAATTATTGCTTTTCCAAGCAACAATGGTCACGCGAAAGCGCCTCAGTGTTACTTTTACACGTACATTAACCTGTCTTGTTATCTTCAACCCCAGCAGCATAATATTCCTTCATATTCAATCGGCGTCACTTTTGTTTACAACAATGAGTGACTTAGATCTTAAGCACAAAATAAATACTACAAGGTAAATGTAAAGGTAAATCAGTCCCATTACAGGCCTGGACAGGCCCAGAGGGTTCCAGGAAGTTAAGTTTCCCAGATTTCATGACAACGGCACAGGATGGTGGTAGGTTGTCAGCCTTACACACCGGCCGCCTTTACCCCCAGGAAATGCTCCTGGTACTCATTTCTGTTAGAGGCTGATTCGATCCCAGGGCCATAGTGCGATCGGAAGTATTTTATGTCAAAGAAAAATCCACTGACACCAGCTGGGATTGAACCAGCGACCTTCCGATTTTTAACACATCACCTTAACTACTGTGCTACCGCGTTACCCCATATACTACAAGACACTTTCTAATTTTCTGTTATATATATATATAGTACGTGTGTTCAAATCAACAGAGTGTTTTGTAACTATTTTATTTCGTATCATTTGGTGCAACAGTCCCCAGTGGGCCAGGGCCTCCTCATTCACGAGGTTTCTAGATCACACACAACGACGTAACACAGTCGGTAGGACTCCTCTGAACGAGTGATCAACTCGTTTCAGAGACTTCTACCTGACAACACACAACACACACAACAGACTTCCATGCCCGCGGTGGGATTCGAACCCACAATAACAGCAGACGAGCTGCCACAGACCTACGCCTAAACAGCGCGTGTACCGGGACCGGCCGCTTTGTAATAATTACTGTTTTTTTATTTACACCAAAGAATATAGTTCAAATTGAATAAGTAAAACTCCCACGACGATGGGTTAGTAATAAATCAGAACATATCGAGTTTTGAACCGATTCAGATTAATAATTGTCCAACGAGATGCAACACAAAGCAGTCTATTTATTATTCTGCAAGCTATCTCCCTCCAACTTGGCCAAGCTATCTTGGCCACGTTGGAGGGAGATAGCAGCACAAAAAATATGATCAGTACCGGAGGCTGTAGTTACAGTTTTGTGTACTCCTGACGAGTGGTGTGGTTGACACCCGAAACATGTAGAGTGAACTTGCAGAATAATAAATATACTGTTTGTGTTGCATCTCGTTGGACAATTATTAGTACAGATCAGCGATACCACGGAACAATAAACATAAAATTCATAACAGTTCAGATTATTGTCCAAATGGTCTGTTTGAGGAAAACTGATAGTATCACTATATGAAACTCTTCTATCTCTCTCCCTCCCCCCTCTCTCTCTCTTCTCCATTACACCAACAGTTCTGTTCCTAAAAACTAATCAAGAAATAAACGAAATATTTAAAGGAAAAATATAATTGGGTTTATTAAAAAACAAAGATTAAACTGGTTAGGCCATGTTGAACGCATGGCTGAGGATAATATTGGGCAGAAAATCAAGAGATGGAAATCCATATCTAAAAGACCAATTGGAAGACCTAAAACACGTTGGGTAGATGACGTTTTGGAAGATATAAAGAGCATAAACATACGCAATTGGAAGGAAGTAGCACAGAACAGAGACAGCTGGAAGAAAGTGGTTGAGCAAGCCAGAACCGTATACCGGTTGTAACGCTTTATAAGAAGAAGAAGAAGAAGAGGAAGAAAAAGAATAAGTTTTGTTCCTAAAAACTAAAAAACATTAATTTCTTTTTGCAAGTCCCCGTTTTCGCAGCGAATTTTTTGGATCATCTCCATACGACGGCTTGGTACTGAAACTTACATCACTTGTCCTACTTTCCATGACATGCATTTCATAAAAAATTCTGACGTGCAAGAAGCAGTATCAGGCACCCAGTTATTCCGACTGACGTCAAATATCGTAGCCAATACGTTGACAAGTGTAACGAAACTCTGATATGCTTGGTCATGTCAATCACTCGATGTGCCGCATCGATTCTGTCTGCATCAAGAAATGCCAATTGCACCCACAATATTCATGGTATAAATGCATGCGATTGGAATTTTAGGATGGGCTTTTTTGAGTCGAATTTCTTGTTCTGTGCTTTTACAGTCTTCTGATAATGTTAACATCTGTAACACATATGGGAATTCCTGCGACCGGTAAACGGAAAAATCCGCTGTCAATTTATCATTTGATCTTATAATGGGCCAATACAGATCGAAATCAAAACCGCTGTAATATATCGTAAAATTTGCGTACAAGTTTTAATTAAAATCTGTTTCAAAATTTTCTGATGTATCAACTGTAATGAAAACAAAAAAACAAAAAAGGCAAAATTAAATTTCAAAAACTTCTTGCAGGTACCTTCAAAAGGTACACTCCGGTGCGGTTCACATATTTTTATTGGTCCTGTGGGAGTTCTTGTAGTTTTCTGACGATGATGACCATTTGCTGCAGATAATCTCATTAAACATTCATTAATTAATTCCGTCGCCTGTCATATGGTAGGACCCAAGATGGGGACAGGTGGCGGACGCTTGTTAGTGCGGTAATGAACTTTCGGGTTCCATGAAATGCGGGGAATTTCTTGACTAGCTGCAAACCAGTTAGATTCTCAAGAAGGACTGTGCACCATGGAGTGAGTAAGTAAGTAAGTAAGTAAATAAATAAGTAATTAAGTAGGTAAGTAAGTAAGTAAGTAATTCGTATGATAAAACCATAGCCTCTTCCAGAGCCAATTCTTCACAGAATGCCATCTAGTGCCTCCTCTTTCAATTTACAGTAGCTCTCTTTTCCTTATAGTCATTAAGTAGCTGCATACGACTTCTCCCTCGTCTTCCCATCACATTTATCCTTCTTCATATCTTTCCTTCAATAACGTGTCTCAGAATGCAGTTCCTAAGCAAGATGTGACCAATCAATTTAGCCTTTATCCTTTGCGTTGTATAAAGGAATCTTCTCTCCTTATTGACTATACGTAGCAAATCTTCATTCTCACAAGATCGGTCCAACTAATCTTCTTCATCCTTCTTCAGTACCGCGATTTCAAAACTTTTCACTATTAATGATCTAATCTTCGAAGTGTCCAAGTTTCAGCACCACACAAAGCTATATTGCAGTAAATACAGGTAAAGATCTTGATCGCTGTCTTCTATTATAATCGTTACCCTTTTTAAGCCTACTGGTCACGTGATGCACCACCAGTATAAAATTCAACAACTGTATGTTCTGCCCACACTGTATTTATGTGTTTTGTATTTATCTGAGAACAAACAGCGACTTGTGCCACTTACAGCATAAACTGATTGGTTTTTATAACCGAGATGAAAAGTG
>Ga0131853_10016217_pt1 | contig 13604 bp, 8 predicted proteins | sample TergutLab28metaG_FD_92764 | JGI IMG/M metagenome (GOLD analysis project Ga0131853, IMG submission 92764) | Labiotermes labralis P1 segment gut microbial communities from Petit-Saut dam, French Guiana - Lab288 P1 (version 2) (version 2) | ecosystem: Host-associated > Arthropoda: Insects >... | reverse complement strand
TCACCTCCCCGTGCTGTGTAGTGTACCCTGTCATAAATATAGTTTAGCAAATTTATAGCGAAGGGACAATGGTTTCATGCCGTTTTGTGCCTTTCGCGGAAAGGCATGGTGTATTAGTTTGAAAAATTTCATGATAGCATTGCTAATTTGTTCCGTTACTATGTCGGTAATGTTGCTCTTGTATATGGCAATTACACCATTTTTAGCAAAACGATATTCCGAGAAAAGCCGTTATTATGTGTGGTTGATTATTATAATTGGGCTAATTATTCCATTCAGACCACAATGGGGCAATGCCATTTTTACAGTAGATGTGTCAAACGAAATTACAGCTACTACACTTCAAACGGGAAGTGACCCGATAGGAAACGAAGAACGAGTTAATATTCCGTTCTTATCAGAAAATGCTACACCTGTTGACATCTTGCCACCTCTAGAAAATATTGCTCCCGTTATAGTTGCACCGCCATATGAAAATATCGTAACCACTTCTACAATACAGAATATTGACTGGTGGCAGATTGCGGCGGTGGTATGGCTTGTTGGATTGATTGCTTTTCTGGCTTATCACCTTATAAGGCATTATTGTTTTATAAAAATGGTTAAGCGTTGGAGTGAAAGCATTACAAATGAAAAATCACTTACTTTACTGCAAAGTCTAAAATCTGAAATGGGGGTGTCTAAGCATATTGGCTTAGATGAATGTTCAAGCATTGGCACTCCTATGATGGTAGGCTTTATAAAGCCTCGGATATTACTACCAAAAATTGATTTTACACAAGATGAACTCCGTTTTATTCTCAAACATGAACTTGTGCATTATAAGCGGAAAGACTTGTATTACAAATTCTTAGTGTTAATTGCAACGGCTATCCATTGGTTTAATCCCATTATCTATATGATGGCACGAGCAATTAACACGCAATGCGAATCATCTTGTGATGCTGAAACTATTAAGAGCGAAAATATGGACACACGCCAACAGTACAGCGAAACAATTATAGGCGTAGTGAAGTATCAATCAAAATTGAAAACCGCATTGTCAACTAATTTTTATGGAGGAAAAAAAGGTATGAAGAAAAGGATATTTTCAATAATGGACACAGGCAGAAAAAAGACAGGTATTGCCATTTTCTGTGCGGTGATGATTATCACTCTTGGAACAGGCTTTGTATTTGCCGCAAACGCTAGTGATGTCGCTCGTGAACCAGTAAACCCAAGTTTACCGAATGTGGGTACACCCACTTCTGAACAGCTAAATAATGAAGCCGCTCCGATCCTTATAAACTCAAGTGGAGTGATATTTGACGATAGCATATACCGTTGGCCGTATCATGCTATGAGTATTACTAATGTTGGCGATAGGCCGATTATAAATTACACAACCATGAGCTTGGCTTTTGATAAAGATGGCAATCCCCTTGAATTATATTGGGATGCCTTAAATGTATCTGCGGATGGTTAAGTAGGCAGTATTGGAACATTTCCGGGAGGAAGCCACGGTATTGTAGTTGACATTTACCCAATATCTCCAAAGTCTTACTATCGTATCCATGAGCATGGCATTACAGATTATGATTACTCTTGGCTTAATGATTTACCGCCGGAACAGAAAGATAGATGGATAGAGTATCTTACTCTTTTTCACGGAGAAACCAGAGCAGATGAAAATGGTGGTTGGATTTTATTCTATGGTTGGAATCAATCAACGGGTGAGCATATTGTAGAAAACATTATTACAATTGTTGTACAAGTGACATTTGATGACGGTAGCGTTTGGGTTAATCCAGAGTTTGATTACTGGCTTGAAAACTATCATATGGGGCAATCAATCCAACTATCTGTCAATGTTCCGTCAACAAATTTCACTCCACCAAACCGAGAAGGCCGTAGCGGTAATATAATGCGTACCGTTGTTGATAGTGATATGGGATTTTTAGGATACTTTGAAGAATATGGCCTTTCAATTAGTCAAGGCAATATTTACTATAACGGACAGCTTGTGCGCGAGATTGTTTTTTATTCAAACTATGAAACGACTGGTTTGTTTGTGTTTCGTTCTTCTGATACAGGTGGAAACATAACTATTTATGTGCTTATTCCCGACACTGAATATGCCATGAGAGGTAGCGATATAGAGAATTATATCCGCTTTGATGTAGTTGTAGATAATTAGAGGTAATAGTGAACAATAAAGAGTGCTCATCACTTACTGCTAGACGGCATATAAAAAAAGCCGTCATATGGCAGGCAGTTTAACGCGAGCAAAATAAGCGTTAGTGATAAAGCGGCGGCTTTGTGAAAACATTGCCGCCTTTTTCATTTTGTGAGGGTGTGATAGTTTCGCCTTTTTTGGGTAAACGGCGGCGTTTGGAGAGTCTCGCCATGCTATTTTTCTTTGTAATGTGTTCTTGAAATAGCCTATATTTTTAACGGTGGCTCATTAAAAAAAGCTATGATATTTTCACATGGGAATTTTATTGCCTACGGCATGAACTGTGCGGGGGAGTATTTAGGAGTTGCAAGAATACTTTGCCCGGTTGGACTTATATTCAGCCGGGCTTTTTTGCGTTTTGAGGTAGTTTTATTTGTGTGCATTTTCATGTGCACACCGTTTATACACAGTTGCCAAATAATATTGAAAAAAGCCAAAAACAAGTTGACAAAAGCAAACGGATACTGGTATTATTGTATAGTAGTGATGCGATGGGCATCAAATGTGAAACTATAGTGATTTAGTTTGATTTCAGTTCATTTTTGCGTATATGTGTTGCGCTGAACGAACGCAGCATTTCGTAGAAACGCAGGAAGTCCATTGTTTGCGACGCATAGCAAACAATGGGCTATTTTGAATTTAAATCACTATAAAATATCTCCAAGGAGGAATGAGAGGTTATGCAAAAGAAAAAACTGTACTTGCGGATTTTGTCATTAATTTTAACAGTTTCGATGCTTCTTTCGACTGTTACAATTTTTGCAGAAACGTATCGCGGCGATAGCGATAGCTATGAAGGTAGCTATGACTCAATCGCTCTTGATGCATTTGGGATAGGGACGGCAAATTTACATCTTGAACCGTTAACGGCACGGACGCCTGTAATCCCGCCAAATGTAGGGAACCAGAATTTCAGAGATATACTTACATATTTCCCTGAATTATGGGACGCTAATAATGAAAGAACCATGCCGGCTTTCAGCATGGAACATTCAAACTTAATTAGAGAGGTTGTTTGGGTTGAAGTACCGTTAGATTCATTATCTACGGGCAATTCAATCGATCATTACAACCGTGATCAACGTGATCTTGTTGCTATCCGTATTACAAGACCTCGTGAAGCAGACCCTAACCATCCCCATACGGGAAATGAAGCTGATGCTTCAGCGTTAGTTCGTCTTCCGGCTTTAATTAACCAAAGCCCATACAGAAATAACAATATTTTAGGGCTTGAATGGGTTCAAAGTATGGGGCACACTTGGTCAGAAGGTCGATTTATGCCTTCTGCGCCGCCTGCTTACGGCACTGCGCCTTGGCATCCCGAAGTGTTCTACAGATCTCCCAGCCCGGTTATAGGCTCGCCTACTAACCCTATTACTTCAGGTTCTCATTACAATGATATCCGTTGGCATGGACGCACATTGGATACATGGCATTGGGGCGATTCTGCTGCTTCAGATGCTTTCTATAATATCCCTGCCTCTCGCGGCGAAAGACCTCGCGCAATGGCAAATTACTTCCCTCAGGGCACTTTTGGCGGAGGTGTTGCATCAGGAGCAGCTGCTGCAAACTTTGGGAACTTTATGTTTACAAGAGGCTTTGTAACTATTGATGCCAGCATGGTTGGCGGAAGGTTCAGCTGGCCTGTTGGCGATCAAGTTGAAGGACCTTTCAACACAGGCATAGGTCCGACAGGCGAAGTTGGAAGGCATCTTTCTACAGTCGCAATTGTAGCTTGGTTAAACGGTGAAGCTAGAGGCTTTACATGCCCTGCTGCAACGCATGAAGTTGTTGCGTATTGGGCAAACGGCGATGCCATTATGACCGGAACATCGTATGGCGGTACAGCTGCTTATGCTGCCGTTTCAGCAGGGTTTACAAGAAGCAATGCTGATGGGTATACATTAAACGCTCTTCCGAGAGATGGCGGCGGCGGTTTAAGAGCAATCTATCCTGTTGCCGGAATAGCTAACCAGTATGAATATTATCGCAGAAACGCATCAGACTTATCACCATTTGTATATACCACTCCGGAGCCTCTCGGGCGATCCACTCAAGACATTTGGTATAACTTGCATATGCAACCGGGCTCTTTGGATCGTGATGCGGTTGAACACATTTTCCAAAACATAGTCCGCCCGGGTCAATCTTTCGGGCATTTCAACTATAATGCATGGTGGGATCATAACAACTCTATCAGAGACTTAAGATCTGTTGTAAACGCAGGCGTTGGTATATTAAGCCAACAAGGTTTTAATGATAATAATGTTATGATAACTAACAATGAAGCAACTCACTGGGCAATGCAGCAATTAGGCGGCTATCATAAACAAATACTTCACCTTGACGGGCATACTAATGCACAAGGTTGGTATGACGGTCGGGTTATGGAAATAATCTGGGCTTGGAATGATTACTTCGTTTATGGTATTGATGGGATTTTCCAACAAGAATTCTACGCTAACCATGCACCTTCAGGCGATGCAAGAAGCCTGTTTGACATCGAAACAGTAACATCTTGCCTTACAACAGGTGCTGCGAGATTCTACAGCCAATGGCCTGCACTTCCAATCGACGGATATACAGGTCCTGCCATTAATCCTGAATCCGGACCGGGGCGCTTCCCATTACAAAGTATGCGCAGATTTTATCTCGGGCAGAACCCTCAGGAGACAGGAGGTCTGCTGCTTGCCACTCCAAACAGCACAGACGAGCTTACCTTCGTTGATAACGACAGACACAGAGCGATGTCAGAGCCAAAAGGACAACGCAATCCTGCCGACCCTTACTTCTCTGCAAGCTACGGCTTAGTTGATGCACATGCTAATCAAGCTTGGATCAACATGCCTATCTGGATAGCGGAAGCTTGGTATACTGAAGCTTGGAGAAACTCTATGTTGTTCCCGACATCGACTCCTCTTTGGAATACTGCGGCAGGCGCACAAGCAGGATTTCCAACTTATGCCAATGATAACACAGGCGTAAGAGTTAATGCTCATGTTGATATTAATGAATTGTTAGAGCATACAGACCATCGCTTAACGTTTGTTTCGGAGCCGCTTGCCGGCAATGTAACTCTTGCAGGTGTACCAAGAATAACCCTTGAAATTTCTTCTAATCAACCAATAGGAAACCTTTCGGCTATGATAGTTGATATTGGACCTCCGGCTTCACGCGCTATGTCACAAGTTGCTAATCCAGCATCTGCAGGTACTATACCCGGAACTCCGGGCATCTTAAGCAACTGGGGCAACAGATGGGGCTATCAAGTTAATAACGCTGCTGTTGCAGCTCAACGTGCTGCTCATATCGTTTCAAGGTCGGGCACAAGCCTTCAAAATCCTAACCCGCCTGAAAGACCTATTGTGTTACCTGACGGTACAGTTATTCCGGGAAGAGCATCTAACCAACCGGGCGTAACCTACATTGATACACCTATTACAATCAATACGGGTATGTATGCTCCTTTTGCTTGGCAAACAACCGATATACAACCCGGGGAATTCTACAGCTATACATTCACACTTGAACCTGCTCATTATACTTTTAGAGAAGGCAACAGGCTTGCAGTAGTTGTATATCCTACTCACGAGCATCAAACAAGATCTGCAGTTCCTGCCGAGCTTACACTTCGTATGGGCGAAGGTTCATTTATCTATCTGCCGCTTTTAACAGCTTTGGATATAAGCTCAGACAGCGATGTTACAGATGCTGCAGAATTTTTAAGCAATCATATCGAAGCTTTAGAATTAGCGCTTGACACCATTGCTCCTGATACCATTGATCTTGACGCTTTATCTTCTCTTTCTTATGTTGCAGACACATATGAATGTGAATATGTATGTGCTCATGAATGTGATTATTATTACAATTATGAATGTGCGTACATATGCGAGTATGTATGTGATAGTGATTTATCGCTTGCAGTGCCAAATTTAGACGCAACCGATGAATCTGCTCATGCAGGCTTAGTAAATGCAGCGATTGCGGCATACAACGGCTTAAATGTCGGTGCAAGATTGCTTCTTGCAGATGAAAGAGCGCATCTTGGCAGATTGCTTGCCCTTCTCGGTCAAACTGATGATGTAATTGAAGAAGTGCAAGAGTTCTTAGATGACCATGCAGAAATTTTAGGTCATGACGTTTTATCGATAGGGTGGTATGATGATTGGCGTTTAGGTTGGCATGATGTCAGCGTAAACGGCGATATTCTTGCAGGAAATTATATCCATTTATTGGTAAATAATGATGCCGTGCTTGGCGTAGTAAATGCTAACATAACGCTCTTACAAGCTGCACTTGGTGATTTTGCAGATCTTGATCCTGCGGCAAGAGCTTTCTTGAATTATGAACAACAGCTGCTTCAAGATTTGTATAATCGTGCGAGAGCTGTTCAGTTTAATGCTGCATATCATGATGTGCTATGGATGCATCCTGATCAAGGAAGCGCAGGAAGCAACCCGGCATGGTATCGCGCTCGTCCTCATGTTCACAGCGAAAATTATGCGACAGTTCTTCCTAGAGCAAATGCTGCTGTAAGTGCTTGGAATGCTCTTCCTGTTGCCAGCCGTAATCTCATGGGACCTGCTGCCGGTCATGTTCGCTATAACCACCAAATGCATGCGGGTACAAGGCTTACCGGTATTGTTGCAAGAGCGCAACGTGCAAGTGCCGACATACACAGTTTTATTAACATAACAAATGTTACCGGTCGAACAGGAACACCGGGAACATTTATAGCCCAATATGGACAGTATCCTACTGCGCCTAATGAAATCAGAATCTTCCAACCTGCTGCCTTAGGCGGTAGTGGAACTACAGCAACGGTAGCAATATCTGTACCATATGAGCAAACAACTATTACTCCTGCTAATATCAATATACTTTCAGGTGCGACATTCCAGATGTTCTCAGATGCAAACTTTAGCGTCCCGACATCAAGCACAGCACTTAGTGTTGGTGTGACACCTGTTCGTATAAGAGTTGAAGGAACACACCAGACAATAAATTATACAATCAACGTAACGCGCTTAAATAATAACGCAGTTTTGAACACTTTTGCAGGTCAAGCGGTTAATGCAGCTGCAGAAGCTGATCCGGGTATTTATTGCCCAATTAGGCGCGAATATATTACGACGCTGTATACGGCGGCAATTACAGTGCCAACGACGGTTGATGCTATAAGAGGCGTGAATCCTGTCGCTATCGCAGGCATTAACACAAATGCAGCAACAGCCACTAATCTTTCTGCGGGAGCTGCTGCGAGGATTTTTGCCGCTCCGTCGTCAGGTGTTCCGGCGTTTACAAGCGAGATAGTAGGAAGCCGCTACATTCCTCTTGTGCCAGGTGTTCCAACGCCTGTTTATGTAAGGGTTCGCTCACAAGCGTTTTCACTTGCGCCGGGAGCCGGATACAACACTGTAAATTATTACAGAATCATGGTAACGCGCGAACGTCCAACCCTCGAAATAGGAGGCGTACAAACTACCATGGTTGAAGTTACATCGACTGCAACAGCAGATAATTTTGTATCGATCTTCGAAACTGGAAGAAATACCCGAATTTGGGCGTTGACATTTAATGTTAGTGGCCTGGATAGAAACGGCGATGCTGTGTCTTACAGACATGTCGCATTATTACCGGGTCCTAATCCTAACTTGCGCGGTACATATGTTGCAGATGGTGTCTTTACGCTCAACTATGACATAAGAAACAATGGTGCGAATGTTGCACTATTCGAAATAGTTCCGAAATAACGATTTGCAGTAATTAAAAAAGCCCGGCAAGGTGATACATAAGCCTGCCGGGCTTTTCTTTGAAATGCCTAAGACCTTCCCCTGCCGAAGGCGGGGGAAGGTCTTAATTTTTGTTGGCGCTTTAGCTTGCCATAACCCCCCAACTTTGCCGGGGGAGTAAGAAGCTTTAGCTTTAAGCAAAAGCCCTCCTTTGTATAGGATTAATACAGGTTTGCCGACCGTATTAAACAGAGGAGGAGTCCAAGATGGACAAAAACAGTTTAACACATACCTGATGCGTGTGCCAAGCGAAAAAACGGCCAATATTCTGCCGCATGACAATTCAAAAATCAACCACGGTGTTTTTGCTATACCGATAAAACTGACCATTCAGAATCACGAGTGGTCGGTTTTTCATTTAGATGATGTGGTTGATATTTCACTTGACAAAAACAGATACGATGAAAACAATCTTGAAGAGTATTTGGAAGACCTCGCAGTAGATTATCCAGAGGAAAAACGTACAGAAGTGAGAGAAAGACTTGAGAAATATTATTTTATAAATAAGCTGAGATTTGACAATTTACTTTCATATTTCTCTGAAGAATGGGGTGTCAGTACCGAGAAGAATATCTGCGCTTTAGCAGTCGACCTTGCAAAGATGAATGAAATGACGATGAGTGAGTTGTTTGAAAAATATGTGGGGCGAGCATTATTAGCAGCACAAACAGAAGTGATGCGCGAGATGCACATATATCGGATTATTATGTAACTCCAGTTGATGATATCAAGATATTCCTTGAAGCGCTTGTTGGAGTGTTGGAGCAAATCTTTCGGGAGATGCTTCCCGTTAAATGAAAGAAGGGGCTTTTATATATGAATAAATACATAATGTTTCTCTATAGCCAAATGGGTAATGATGGTAGCAAGTATGTTCAAAATGTAAAATACAAACTTCAAGAAGAAACTTCTACAGCTTTCAATTTGACTGGGAAAGATGGATTCGTTAATAAGTTTTCTAAAAGGCGATTAAGAAACAGGTTTACTGTTTGGGGATATTATTATATTTAACTAGAGATCAGCATGAAGAAAAACTAAACAAGACTTTAAACAAAAAATCATTCCACGACAAAGTTAGTTGTGGAATGATTTTTTATGCCAAAAAGAAATAGTCGAACTTAAAATGTATTTGTCAAGTTATACTAATATGGTTTTAAGTGAATCTAATATTGTAAAATTGCTAATGTTGTGGTAAAATATTGTTGATTATTGTAGTGACAATATTAAACATTCGGATTAGGAGGTTTAGTAAGTGGGAAATTTAAACGATATTGCAAAAGATGGCTATATTGATCCTGAGTTATTATTAAATTTACTTTTGTGGACACCTTGGGATAGGAGATATAATGAGAATATACACGACATTAATGACGATATAAAGCATGAGAAATGCAGAGATGCATTGTCAATAAGCAAGGATAAATTTATTGATAAATGCTTTGTTGAACCTATGGGAAGTTCGAACGTAAAAAGTGTTATGAAACGCCTATTGGATAAAATCTCAGACCCTCAGCATCTGCCAGTTATTTTTACTTCTTATTCGGGCGTGGGAAAGTCAACCTTAATCAATGCAGTAATACATAAACAAGAGGCTTTTAAAGATACAATTTTAATTAATGTAACCCTAGATTACAAACTGAAAGATTCTGATAAATGGAATAAATGGCTTGCAAAATATTGTGACGGTAACGGTCAGAAGCTATATAATAAAATTATCCGACTACTATTGCGCGAAATTTATTTTGTTCTTCGAATAACTAGGACTCAAGAGTCCATAGAAGAGAGAAAAAAGCACTTAGAGTACATAACAGAAAACTATAATAATTTCTTTGAAGAAGAATTTTATGAAACACATAAAGAACTAATATGTGTTCTTGAAAAATATGTTAGTGGACATTTAGCATATCAGTCACGAAATGAAGATAAAGCTTGTAAGGACGAATGTTATAACAAAACTTACTGCAATAAGGAATGCCCTGACAAGCCTTATTGTAACAATCAATGCTCAAATAAACCTCGCAATGAAAAATATTATACTAAAGAGGCGATGGATGGTTTATTTGCTTGTATTTCCAATGAGGTGGAGCATATTAGCGAAAAACCAAATGAAGCCCCAAAAAAAGTCATAAGAAGCCTGTTCAAGGCCTTGTGTGTTTTCTTAGCATGTGAAACCGAAGGAAGAGGTCTCGCCTGCAAACGTGCTATAATATTTGATAACATTGAGCATTACCTTGATAATGACAAGATATTTGATACGGAGATTCAAGGCTTGTTAGATATTTTTATAGGGCAAGGAACTCAGAAAACTGCTAGTCTAATAAAAGAGCTAAATACTAAATTTAGAGATTTAGCTTTGCCTTCAAGAGTAGTAAAAGGCGATAACACAATGAAGTTTTCCGATCGTTTCGCTGTAATTCTTGTTATTAGGGAGTTTAATTCTATCCATAGACACAAGGAATATGCCGAAGCAGATACCGAAAAAGGCGAAAATGATAAATTTATTCGCTTAGAAAACTATCATCTCAGCTTAAAAGAGATAATAGATAAAAAGTGTGATTTTCTTAACGAAATTTGGGATGGTTTTAATAGCCTTGAACTAGTCAAGATGGTAAAAGAAGTAGTATCTGATAGCGGCAATAGAGGCGCCTTAGAAAGATCGCTTTTATTCTTTTCGTACAATAAACGTAGGACTGTTAGGGCGATAGTTACATCCTTAACTCGTGGAGAAAGTGAACCTCGCCCCTTGAGATGCAATTCATTTGGGTACTTCAAAAAATTGAGATTAGTGCGAAGACATATAAGAGATGGTGATAACAAAATAGCAAGTACGGATGTTTTGAGTGCTTACTATAACGGGTCGAGAATGTTAACTGCTCGCTTGTTGTTTGACTATACTGCGTATAATCGCGAAGGTATGAAAATAGGCGGGATTTTTAACGAACTGGGTATGTATGACACAAATAACCAAAGAGGCTCAGCTCGGCAGATTTTGACGACTCTTTCCCGCCAGCCGATGCTTAAGTCGAGTGAAATAGTTCCTGACCATGAAAACCCAGTAATGCGCTTGTCGATTTTAATGAAAAATCTGTTTCTAAGCCCGTGGGAGCATGATGATGAACATCTTATGAGTATAGATGATAACAAACTTGAAGACTTAGCAAAAAAGCTCTGGGTGATGCGAGACCGTCAAAAAGAGTATAGGTGGGCTCCTTTAATCTTGCTTGTACTAAACGACATTGATGCGAAGAGTTGGGGTGATATCTTCGAGGTGTTAAAAAATGTATGTAAAAACCCAAGTTGTGAAATTAGTGAAGATGGAAGAGTGATATGTGGTGCTAAGCCTACATTTGCTGGTCGATTCTTTCTTGTCCATGCACCATCTTTTGAGTTTTTTGCCGCTAGGTTCTTCGACAAAAGCTACGCATTGTTTACCGATAAATATGTGAATGACATTAATGCTTGCAAGACACATATAGAACAAGTGCAAAGAAAAGCCTTTGAGTGCATAAAAGCTGTTAATGAAGAAATCAAAATTTTACTTGAGCGGGGTGATTGCATATACTACATGAAACTGCATAGTGACGATTTGCAAGACTCCAAAAAAATTGAAAGTAAATATTTACATCGAGAATTTGAGTTTGATATGAGCAAAGAAAAAAGGTGGGAGCACAAATCGAGAGAATTAACACATCAAGAAAGAATCCTTGTTCGACATATCAGATATATCGACGATTTTCGTTTAGTTGCGATAGACAGAATACTTCATGAGTTTAGGAGTAGCTTACATAAAGATGGAAGTCCGCTCTACAAGCACTTTACACCAATTAACATGGCAAAAATAGAATCAAAGTCTGATTGGAACTCAAAGACGTTTGTTAATATAGCGCTCGAACAATACCATCAAGAAGACGAAGGCTGTAGATGTAAGATAATAGAAGCTGTTGATATGTCCAAAATGCTGACTACTGTGCTAGATGGGTACATAGAAGAGTTGGAAAAATTGACAAAAATTCATTGTACTAACGACAAAGGTTTTCTAATTGGGAATTCGATTAGAAAAAAAGAGTTAGAATGGAGTGACCCTAAACTTGGATACAAGAAGCTAAGAAAGGGACTGAAAGAAGCCCAGAGGTACCCTTTATCGCGAATATCAATATTTTCTGATAAAAAATGATTAATGTTAAAGGTAGGTAATCTTTATGATTTTCAAATCATACTCTTTACTAGGATGCTTGTATGCCGGAATAGATCAGACAGCAAATGTGAACTTTGATTTTATCACAGCTATTCTACCGCAACTTATCGGAGGTCTGCTTGGTTTATTTGCCGTTTGGATAGGGGTAAGGGCTATTACTAAAGATTTAAAACTAAGAGGCGTTGATAGTATATGTGGATTTTATGCTAAGCTAAGTGTGAAATTAAGGCGATTGCAAAGAGATGGTCATCTTGATGATGCCAAAAATATATCCTCAACGAATACAGTGTTCCTTTGGATGGCTAGTAATGATACTGTGCGGAAGAATGCTGAAAGTGAAGAGACCGTAAAAAGTCACTTTACTAACGATGAACTTTCTACATTCATTGAAACGGCAAAGTCTATTGTAGAAATGTTTGAGAAAGATGATGGACAAATACCGTTGTCCAAAAACCTGCGAGATAGATTAATTGAACTATACGCCACTTTATCTGATATGATAGACAAGAGAGAGCATGGAAGACCTTTTCCTAGAAAATCAATGAATGGTATATCAGGGGATCTTCTTGCGACTTCGGTTGATATTAAAGATAAAGCAAAAGAGGTTTCAATACTTATTAATGATATAATATGCGAAATCGATATAAAAACGAAACGCTTGCTTAGAACATTTTGGGACTCTTTGGAAAAGAATAGCAGAATTGATAGAGGCAAACACCCCATACCCACTGGGAAAAAATATACTTAGAATGGGCTTCATAATGCAGCTCAACGAGAGAAGCTGTAGGAGCAAGAGTTCGTAATATGCTTAAAGCTGTATGGACGAATTTGTCTGATGCTTCATGCAAAATGCTTTATACGATTATCGTCAAGGCCAACACCCTTTGGATTGTTCTCCGGAGTTAGCATAGGTCGATTTGATGAAGCTTCTAATATCCAACTTTCAGGCCCATCACAACACACAAAAAGAATGCGCCCCGATATGGAATGGATATATGGCATAATAAAAAAAGCTGAAGCAGATCCTAATATCAGAAAAAATCTTCGAATTAGATTTAATGATTTTACATATATAAATGGCAATAGCCTCGAAAAACTGGATAAAACTTTTCTTCAACATGACAACGTACAAGTAGAAAACTTTGAAGTATGTTAGGATAATGTTTTTGAGAGGGTTGAGGGTTGGTGTTAACTGACCTATAAAGTTTGATGGATATTTCACAAGAAAATTCGAGAAAATCCGAAAAAATATTTCAAAAAACGCTTGACAAAGGGGGGGGGAGGGATATAATTAGTCAAAATATGGTATTTTAAATTCAAAAATATGGTATTTTAAATTCAAAAATATGGTATTTTAAATTCAAAAATATGGTATTTTAAATTCAAAAATATGGAAATT
>Ga0131853_10016216_pt1 | contig 13605 bp, 6 predicted proteins | sample TergutLab28metaG_FD_92764 | JGI IMG/M metagenome (GOLD analysis project Ga0131853, IMG submission 92764) | Labiotermes labralis P1 segment gut microbial communities from Petit-Saut dam, French Guiana - Lab288 P1 (version 2) (version 2) | ecosystem: Host-associated > Arthropoda: Insects >... | reverse complement strand
TTCCTCTTCGTCTTCTCTTCCTCTTCTTCTTCTTCCGCTTCTTCCTCTTCGTCTTCTCTTCCTCTTCTTCTTCTTCCGCTTCTTCCTCTTCGTCTTCTCTTCCTCTTCTTCTTCTTCCGCTTCCTCCTCTTCTTCTTCTTCTTGTTCCTCTTCTTCTTCTTCCTCTTCCTCCTCTTTTTCATCTTCTTGTTCCTCTTCTTCTTCTTCCTCTTCCTCCTCTTCTTCTTCTTCTTCTTCTTGTTCCTCTTCTTCTTGTTCCTCTTCTTCTTGTTCCTCTTCTTCGTCTTCCTCTTCTTCGTCTTCCTCTTCTTCTTCCTCTTTGTCTTCCTCTTCTTCTTCTTCTTCGTCTTCCTCTTCGTCTTTTTCTTTTTCTTCTTCTTCTTCTTCTTCTTCTATGTCCAAATGACGAAATAGTAATGCTGGAGAGTATATGGGGCTGGCAGGGCTTTCTTATATTAGGGCTAGACCTGTGATTTTTATGTGATTAATGAGGTCTAAAAGAGCGTTTCTTTCAGCACATTTATTGCACCAGTTATGTTTAACGTATATAGCGGGTTTAAATTTTCTCACGTAAGGTTGTATTCTCATTGATGATGACTGAAAAATGCCTGAATCAGGTGCTGCTGTAACGAAATTCTTAATTTCAGTTTCATTTGCGAAGAACATGCCCTGTAAATACTTCACACTGTTCTTGCTCACGTTTATCTCAATATTGGAACAGTAAAATACAACATTCAAAAGTGTAGCTTTGGAAACAATTAGGTAAAACCAGTTATCAAAATTCCAGCCTTTGAAATATTATATAAGGTAAATTAATATATGAAATCCTCTCTTAAGCCCTCTCTGAGCTGCAGCCCGCGACCTAGTTGCAGCTGTCTTCCCTCCCCTCGGCCCAGCTGCGCTGACCCAATGCACAACGTCTATTCAGGACACAGCTCGTTCGCTTTCCGCAGTGCTTACAGTCCGTCGCAAGTATTTGAATTTAAAATGATATCATTCTTATTCTTACGAAAGGTACCATCTCATAAAGGAAAAGTGTATTCACATATTTATTTTAATTTCTTCATAAGTTCTGGGAGGGCTGCAGCCCTCGAGCCCTTACGGACGAGCAGCTCCTGTTAGACACACTTACTGGACTTTGTGGCAATGAAAGTTCAGGTAACGGTATTATGATATGCGTCGTTGTTTAGTGTTGTGGGTAATTAAGACAGAACTGTGAGTTCCCGAGCTTTTTGAGTAATCTACTGTCTACATCTTCTGGATGTTAGAATTTTTTAGATTTCGGTGGACCTGCTACACTCATCTTCAGAATACCAATACTGCAGGAATGCCATTTGCTTCCTTCACCGGGCTTTTGCAGACGTTTCGGAAGAAGACGCTGCTTTCAATTACGAACGCTGAGAATGACATTAGCGTAACCGCACTGAGTGGTCGCCCAATCATATCTGACCAACAGATGGATGAAAAGTATATATGGTTATTTCTAAATTAAATAAGAACTTATGTTTATGTACCAATAACCGTGTGCATGTGTGTCAGTAACATAAATTGTTAACACATTGACGGACTTTAGACAAGTGCAGAGGAACCTTTATTGCAAATTTGAAAATCTCCAGACCTAGCCATTACAAGTTTTTTTTTAAAAAAATAAAATTCATTATATGGATGAGATTAGTCGACTGCAACTACTAAAATTATATTATTGCAATAAAATTAATATTGGTAATTAATTATAATTTACTTTCTAGGAACTGAAAACCGAAAGAAGGTAGGCGAGAGGTTTGCGGTTGTTTCTTTATTATCAAGCTATCAATATCTGGACTATGTTAGAAGTAACAACTTGTTGGCAGCTCTCCTATCTTCAGTGGTCCAGTCGGGTTCTGGACTTCCTTTTGAAACTTTCATTTAAAAAATAACATTTCACTAACATAATTTGTTTCGACATGTCTGGTCATTCGTGATGCATGACCGCTAGACACCGGAAACTTACGAGCATATAAATAGACTTCCTAGGAATCAAGAAATCCAGCTTGTTGCGATGTACTTCTGAGGTGGGTCTAATGCTTGAGAATTGTTAAGTCCATTTGAATTCCAGCTGAAAGATTTCCATTATTACTGGGAAATGACAAAGACATTTTACTGCGGCCTCGTGTGGACGGGCTTCTTGGAAACGAAATTCAAATTATTATTCAATATGAAATTCTCAACGTGCATGTTTGAATCATTGTGCTTTTTCAACTTCAGAGCTGTATAATAGCTTTTGCAATTTCAAGATTCGACGCCTCCTCTGAGATATTATAAGTCAGCCATGTATTTCATTGGCAACTTCATTCGCTGCTTGCAAGTTGATGTTTAGTTCGTTCGAATGTTGAGAGTTGTCAATGCGATAAGCAAAGACACAAATTTACTTACAATCAGAGGACTGAGGGAAATAATCACCACTGGAGCAAGACAGTCCTTGCGCTCATATCCTGGGCCATAGATGATTGATTGACCATTTATGTCATTCAGTGGTATTAGATCCCACACATATCACTGATAAGCGCGATAAAGGATAGAATCACAAAGGAGAATTTGTTCAGAATTTAACTCTGCAGCATATTACAATATAATCATTTAAATGTGTTCGGCGGAATGTTGATCTTCCATTCAGAGGAAGTGTGAAACTGCTGTGCTTGACACGTTTAATCACCCGTAAATACCTGAGGACTGGGTAATAAAATACACGTCCTCAACAATTATTACGACAGGGCTGGAAACAAAGAGTACTTCTGTTGTCTTGACAAATTATTTATATAAATGTACTTAGATATTATTACTGTTCGGAAGACAGAGAAACTGTATATAATTAGCCAATGCGAAAATTAAAAATAATCCACACTTGTAAGATCACGATTACCGTATGTGTATCTATGATTCATAACGCACAGTCACGTACCTTACTCTACCTACTTGTTACACTTCATAGAGTAATATTTACGTTATTAAATTTTCGTCTCAGAAAAATTCAATGACCGGTTACAAGGGTTACGCGCAGTTTATTGACCATTCAATTTAAAAGTGGCATTATTTTGGGAAATCGAATAGTACAGAACATTACACGTTTCTCAAGACACACAGTAGAGAGGAGCACATGACGCGCGTGAATAACAGGCTGTTACTACCCTGCACTTACTTTGCTGGTTTTGTCTTTCTCGAACGCCGTAACTTGTTCTCAGTAAGCAACCACGTGGATTTTATAGAGGATATTTGTTATTTATATATCGTGGGCTTAAATCTGCTTCCTTCATATGAAAACGCTGGACACTAAACACTGTTCGCATGACGGTTACAGGGTAGTCACTTGGTTTTTGGCAAATATCTTTAGAAACTGTGGGGATGTATCAGACAATATAAGGCTACACATCTGTATAAATTGAGTTACTGGTGCAAACAAATACCCGTGTTTTATTTTTATTTTTTGGTTCTAAACAGTTGTATCAGGACAAGACATTATTGCAGGAACACGAGGCCACTGGACTGAGGCTTATACAAAAGCTGTCCTGATTAAGACTAAGAAGTGAATTTTATTCAAATCAAAATGTGCACTGCATGGCAGACTCATATAATTTAAAAAAATGGAAGAGGCATTCGATTTTACCAAATATTTTAAAAATGACTTCCCTTTACTCTGGTTGTTTCTGTCTTGCCACAACAATAATGGGAGCAGCGTATCAATTAATTTCTCCAGCGGTTTTGTTTATGTGTGTGCCGATGAACACGGACAGTTCTTGGCTGCGCGGTGCCTTTACTTACTTGCTCCATGGTGCAGAGTCCTTCTTGAGAAGCTAACTGGTCTGCAGCTAGTCAAGAAATTCCCCGCAATTCACGGAACCCGAAGGTTCATTACCGCACTCACAAGCCTGTCTCTATCCTGGGCCAGCCCAATCCAGTCAATATACCCACATCCCACCTCCTGGAGATCCATCCTAATATTATCCACCCACCTACGCCTAGGTCTCCCCAGTGGTCTCTTCTCAATTAAAACTGCATGTGTGGGGCCCTTAATGCATATGTGCAATATCAAATTACAGATAAACAAAGGTTCGGTATTCAAACTGTTCTTTGCCTCAGGTGAGCAGGTTTGTGGCGCCGTCAGTGTTGAGGCGGGCTAAAAGAGGCTGAAAAAGACATAAACTTGATATAATTAGACTACTTTGAAAAATACTGGGCCACGCAACGTTCGGGATTTGTCGTTCTCTCATCTACATTGTCTCCTTTATGTATCTGGGATATTGATAGTTTATTTCGGGAAAGGTAAAGTGTAGGCGCACGTTGGACCGGTCGGACAGGACAGACATTTGCTCATGTCGGCGTACGGACACTTCATCGGATTTAGCGCGGATGGACTGACTGATTTCGGTTTATCGGAAGTTGCGGATGGGAGAAAAATATGAGAACGTCGGAAGAAGAAACATTTACTGTATGTCCGTTAATTGGGAAAGAACAAAAAAGACACGGAAGTGACAAAGATTTTGGGCACGTGATATCGGCACGAAAGCAGTGATGCACGGCGAATTGCTTGTGTTATGACAGGCAAGCATTTTTGAGTGTTTTCGAATGACATGCTGAAAACATCTGACTCCTGGATTCGTTGGAACCAAACTGACGAAGGGAGAACACATCATTAATGGAGATGATTTACCTATGATTTTTTCGGTACCCACCAGCCAGGCGGAAAAATATTCTCGCCGTAGATCGGGCCAGTGTGTGATGCTACACAAATAACTGCGTGAAGGACAATTTCATCCCCCTGTCGTGCGTCCGTCTGCTCCGTCCCATGCTCCCCAACGTGCGCCTATCCTAAGATATTTCCACGCGCCTTTTCACATCGAGATCGATCTGTAGGATGTTTCAGATGTAAACAGCCACAAAATGGAAATAACAGCATGTTGTCCTTCCCATCGCGTGCTCAAGGGAGGGGAAGGAAAATCAATCAGTCGCTAAAAATAAAGGACCTTGTTTCATTCCTAAATGCGACGCACGAGGCAAGCAGCAGCTCTGCGTGATGCCTGTCGTCTATATGAATGGGCCCAACTGACTCCTAAGTACAGGGTATTGCGGTATCTGGGGGGCGCGAAACAACCACACAGAACTTACAACAGGAAACGTCTCGTGGAAAGCGACAATTTGCACGGCCGAGACAGAGAGAGCAGAATAATACAAAATTGGATTTTTGTACCGTGGGTTACAATGAATTGCTAAATATGGTGTTAGACAATCAGTTATAAAAAACGCAAGTCAAATCGTTGCGATAATTCTCGCCGTACCTACGTTAATATCACTTTATGCGACACTGGGAAACAAGTTAGGAAATGTGCTCATAGCGGAAATATTATGATTTTAATGTAAAATACAATATGTTTTAATTTCCGTTCATACCAACGAAGAATTATTACCAATATAAATTGCTACACAGCCAAAATCACTCAATGATATGCAATTTTAATATTTTATATATTTTTTTAAATGGAATTGTAAGTATTATGGGATCCCATTGTACATAAACAGCGCTGCATGTACCTTAAGTTTCTGTGAGATGGCCTGATAATGGTCAAGAAAGGCCGAAACATGTCTCCATTACAATAAAGAAAACTAATAACTAAATATACTATTGTTGTGTTTGACGACAACTATAAACAATTTGTCTACTTTGGAAATAATATGGTTCCTTTTTTTAATTGCCGCATGGTTCTGGAATGCATTCGGTGTGTTATCGTCGGAAAGAGCTAGGGCGGACGAACAAGGGCGTCCTACATTAAATTTGGTTAAATCACTTATACAGTGGCAACAATGCAACATCTCCTCCCTTTACCATTCTCGAAAACCGTAATAATGACTTTGAAAAGCGCAGCGCATTCCGCACAAAATGATTCACTCCTCTCTGCACCTTCTGCTTTAGACATTCTTCACTGCAGTAAATCTTCGACGAGCTGCGCTGGACATGCGATCAGAAAAGCATGAATATTATAATGTAATGTTTCCGCTATCGTTGATCGAATTTTACGAAAATTGGAACGTCTGGATATATTTGAATAGAAAACCCCCTTACAAAATTGCATGAAACCGTTCAGCGGTTCTGTTTCTTTCTTGTCATATTTACCGTTCTACTACGCTCGTAAGAAGTTTGTCGTGTTTACCGTTCTACTACGATCATAAGGAGCTTTTTACGTTCGCCATTCTACTGCACTCAAGATGCTCGTCATGTTTGTAAGGATCTTTTCGTGTTTGCCGTTCTGCTACTCTCATAATTAGCTCGTCATGTATGCCGTTTTCCTTCTTCGGTTTATCAACGTTTGGAGAGGTTTAAGGCCCCACGGCAGTGATAATGAAGACCGATTTCTTCTTTGATATGACGCCGTGTAGATTGCTAGGCACCGATGTTTCATTGCAGCTTTCTACGTCCACGCTCAGGCGACTGTACTTGGAAGAAGCAAGCTTCTCTGAAACGTCGGTAATTTTGTGTACGCGGCGTCATGACGGACTGCCATGTTACTTGAATACAGGGCTGGATTAAGGGGCGGACTTGCCAGGCAGATTTCTGGGGATCCAACCTTCGAGTGGTGCTAAGACTTCACTCGAATAATCGGTAGTATGGTGCAAGTAAAATCGGGTTTCTACATTGGAAAATACTTCTCCGAAAATTAACCCCAATTTAGGCTTGCGCCCACAAACAATGTTCGCGCAGCCCTGTCCTAGGCCGGAAGAGCTTACAGAAGTTTGTGAAAGGGCGCCAAGTTATTAGCCTGCCCAGGCGCCCACATGTCTCGGGCCCGCCCTTCCTGAATGACCTTTTGTATACTCACGCAACCTCGCATTTGCTGTTTCGTTGTCGCCATACAACCAGCACAAAGGCTAAGAGTAAATGTCCACAGCCGGAATTCAGTACATCAGTTCACCAGAGTTGCAGTGCCAACGTGCTAACGCCATTCACGAACTACAGTAGAACCCCGCTTATCCGGATTAATTGGGACGACGAGCCATCCGGTTATGCAGAAAATCCGGATAATTGGATTATTATTTGAAAATAGGCTACATTGGCAGTTTTGAATTTCGGCTGTTACTATTGACAGCACGTACCTGCGTCTAAACCTTTCGAACACGCCTGATTTGAAGTTCTGGAAGCCATAACACTGCACTGTGCTTGATCCGATAACCGTAAATTTCAAGGCAAATTAGTATTGTAGAATTCTCGACAAATTTGCGCGAAGGGCCAAGCCGATCCGGATCACCAGCGTCCAGATAAGTGGAGTTCTACTGTAGCAGGCTTCCATTGGTTTTCCATATCAGTCACATCCCTGTGTATTTTGTTTATTTGACAATGCTGCACCGAGTTCTGCTGTTACGTAATGCTGAATAATAAGCAGGATGATGATTGTTGGTGAATTACCAACGAAGGGACAGAGTCTAGTTTTGTTCTATACACTAACCTTGTGATGGACAAATAAAACTCGCTTAATTTACTGAGCATTTTTGCACGTTATAGTTTGTGGTTTAACCTTATATTAGTTGAAACTGTCCTTGTGCTCAGTTAAACATCAGGCGACCAAGAGGCATGGGGAGTGGAAGTAGAGATCCGTATATTCTTAAACCCTACATTAGACGTAAGGGAGTGCTGAGCTGCCCCCCATCACTATGGCAATTGATAAGCTGGGTTGGATCCATACATAGTTCATCTAGACACAATACGGAGGAGAATAATATTTTTCCCTGCTGCGTGTCAAACCCCTATTCTCCTGTCAGTACCACTGACATGCCATACTCTGAATGTGAGCAAGTTGTAAGACAGTTCAGATATCAAACCCCTATTCTCCTGTCAGTACCACTGACATGCCATACTCTGAATGTGAGCAAGTTGTAAGACAGTTCAGATATCAAACCCCTATTCTCCTGTCAGTACCACTGACATGCTATACTCTGAATATGAGCAAGTTGTAAGACAGTTCAGATATCAAACCCCTATTCTCCTGTCAGTACCACTGACATGCCGTACTCCAAATGTGAGCAAGTTGTAAGACAGTTCAAATGCCTCCCACCACTGGAGCTAATGGTACAGAGTGAGGCGAGGTCAACTGCACATTGTCTCTGGAATCTGGGAAGTTTGGGAAGTTGGACTTACCTATGTCCCAATCGAGGACATAGCAGTATTTTGATGCGGCTTCAGCAGTCACATCCCATATTTAATATGGGGGTAGATGCTATGAGGCCAGCATTCAATTTTGAACCCAAATATAGGGTTACCATGCCGACTAGGGAAGACTGGACCAAAGGAACTGGGATTCTTCCTGTGGTAAAAGGGTTCGTCTGGTTTACAGATGGGTCCAAGATGAAGGAGGGGACCGGGACTGGAGTCTATGGGCAATCTGTGGGTAGAAGGCTCAGCTTGTCTCTAGGAAGATATGTTACAGCCTTTCAGGCTGAGATATATGCCATCTTGGCGTGTGTTTAAGAAATCCAATTTCAGAATAGACCAGAGAAATATGTGAGTATTTGCTCTGATAATCAGGTGGCATTGAAAGCTCTAGAGGCCGTCAGAACGTCTCCATTGGTCCAACAGTGCCAAAAGGCGTTGAAAGATATCTCTACCGGGAATGCGTTGGAGCTGTACTGGGTCCCTTGACATGCTGGAGTACGAGGAAAGGAAATCACCGACGAGCTCAAGAGGCGGCCCTGCTCTAAAGTTTGTTGGACCTGAGCCGGCCTTGGGGGTCTCTAGACGGGATATACGAAGAAGGATTAGACTTTGTTTGGTTAACCAGCATTGGGTATGGTGGCGAGGTCTTGGTGACACCCAAAGACAGTCTCGAGAACTAATTTCGGGACCTTGTCTGGGTGCCAAGGCTAGGTTTCTGTCTTTTAACAGGACACAATCCGGGGCTGTTACTGGCCTTCTTACTGGACATAATACCCTGAGGAGACATCTTCACCTGATAGGGTTGTTGGACAGTCCACTGTGCGGGAGGTGTGGAGCAGAGGTTGAAACCTCTGCCCACATTCTTTGTGAGTGTGAAACTCTGGCTTCACTTAGACATGTGTATTTGGGCTCGTTCTTCTTGGAGCCACAGGACATTAAAAGTATAAGTCTGGGGGCCATCTGGAACTTTAGTAAAGCAACAGGAATCCCATAAATTGATATGGGGCACAAAGGTCCCGTCATGTAAAGCCTAGGTGCATCGGGACCGTGAGGTCTCGAACCCAATCGCAATCAATAAGTTAATCAATCAAGACAGTTCAAACATCAAACCCAAATTCTCCGGTCAGTACCACTGACATGCCATAATCTGAATGTGGACAAGCTGTAAGACAGTTCAGATAGCAAATAGAAATCCCAGTACAGGCCTGGACAGGCCAGGGGGTTCCAGAAGATTGAGGCTTCCAGATTTCAAGACATGAAGGTGGTAAGGTTCCGATATCAACTGCTTCATAAAGAGGGTATAACTATGTGGCATCTCTTTGTAATACACAAATAAGAAATGTTATGAAGTTGAGTTTGCTTTCTACACCAATTTGTAGTTATGTATGGCATTGAATTTTGCAGATCTGAACAGAGAGGACCACTTGGAAGTCAAAGGTGAAGATGGGAGTATAATATTGCAGGCATAATGTAGAAATTGGGTCCTTCAAAGGACTCAGAATAGATGTACAAGTTGCTCACAGAATATCTAGACTTTTTTATGGTGAAATAACATTAACTTAGGATACTTTAAAAATAATATGAAAAGACTATCTGAACAGTTGTGAAGCTATGTTCATAATTTCACACGGTAATCTGTGTTACAACGCTGCATAATAGAGGCTGCACTCAAGGGCTTTTGTCAACACAATGATAAATTGTTGGCTTCCTTATCATGGGAATTTTTTAAACAAATGAATAGGTATCATTTGTGTGAGGAAAGGTCTCGTACCATGGGACTGGTTATGCTATGACCATTAAAAGACGTTCCATGGCTTGATTACTCCAATTCCCTTGACCCATCATTCTTACAAATTATTTCGTTGGCATCAGTATGAGAGGATTTTTTCACCTCAGAATTATATTTTTGTGGTAATTTATTTCAGTGTTATCAGAAAAATATACCTGGAAGAGAAAATACCTAGTTTCTATCAAAAATTTAAAACATATTTTGTCTCTAGTCTTAACATATCACTCTTTCAGACTTAACTCTTGTACTGCTAGCATCTCATAGTTTTCTCTTTCTTCAAAATAATGAAAGTCTATATTACAAATCCCTTATATAAGATTTGAGGTGCAGTGCATTCTCATATTAATTGAGCCATCTTCAGAGATGTGAAATTTGATGTATGGCTACCAAAGTTGCAGAAGTATCTGTTGCCTTTATCTTCAGAATTTAGGTCTATCAGCATACCCTGCATCATATCACATTTTCTGAACAAATCTCATACTTCAGACTATTCTATCATGTTTTGATACTGATGGCTTTATTAAACCATGGCAGTCAGGTTTTATTTTTAATGGACATAAAACTTTCTCTTATATAAATAATTTGTTTAAATGAATGTTGTCAGCACTGGCATGGGATATTCTGATTATATTTTGTGCTCTTTGTCATTTGTACCAAACAGGAAATCGATAGGAGAATGCTGCGGACTCAGCTGTGTGTCCATTGCAATATATGCACAGTAACTGAGGTTTGGTTTTGCCCCTTCAAAGCAAAATCTTCTATTAGGATGAAATGCCATCCTTCATTGACATATTTCCATTATAACCAGCAATTTAAACACACTTTTAGGAACAAGAAATAACAGAGGATATTTCTTGCTTCTTACATCTTCAAAAATATTTTGGTGTTTTCATACTCTCTGTCACAGCATGGAATGTGTTACGTATAATCAATCTTAATGCAAGAAGTACAAAGAAAACACACTCACATGAACAAAAATTAGCCACGTAGCTCATTTAAAACTAACAAATCCTTTCCAACCAGGCATAGAATTTTCTCATCAGAACCATCAATAATCTCTTTTCAAATTATTGAATGCTCCTCTAGTGTGTTTTCCTTCCTCACTAGAGTACTTGCAGATTGTTGAAACAGACATGATGTCTGTAGTTACTGGCAGGAGTACAAAGAAACTTTCATGATTTCTTTGTGCGTTCTCTGTCGGAGTTGCACTAGGATACTGGAAACAGAACAGTTACATTTTTACATCCAATCATGAAGGAATGTGTTTTAATATCCATGCGTACACATGTGTCTGTGTGCTTAATCATGTTTTATCTATCAGTACACGTCATTCAACTCTGCAACACCATTCAGGTCACCTCACTCTTTCCCTTTGTAATTATGTACCACACAGAAAAAAATCTCTTTTCAGACACAATATGAAATTATGTTAACAAAGGACAGACAGTTTGAGTGAATATAATTATCAGAAAAAGAATCATGAACTTTGGAATGAAATGGAAAATTCTCTACTGCATATTGACCGTGTACTGTTAAATCAGATGGGTCCTCTTTATATTTCCTTCAACTGAATTAATGTAGTTCTGATAACTGTGTGTTATATTGACAGAATTTTTCATAATACTCAAAAGCAGTTGAATATGAGAAGTAGATAATTTTGAATAATTTACAGACTATGCTGCTGTTGTCTCAGATCTCACTGAGTGACATCCTTGTCACTTTGGTTCTGCATCCAAGTGACTGTGACAGCCCCGGTATAGCACACTGCAGTCCACACCAGCCAGTCCAGCAGTCCCCGCATCTGCCACTAGACGTGCCCAGCTGGCATCCACAGACTTAGCCACCAGACCACTACAAACACAGAATAAGTGTCAGCAGACTTCTGAGCATCTGACTGTGCAAGTGGCAAAGTAATTGGCTGTCTGAATGACTGAGAATCAAAGTGACCACCACAAGAGATGTGCAGTTATCATGGTAGTCAGTGTGAAAGTTTAAATCTTCTGGGATGTGATGTCATGTAATTTGGCAAGAGATACTAAAGGCAGAAGAATGAACTGCACAGGATATAATGTTAATTTACAGGGAAGGGAATCCATATGGGGTAGTTGAAGTATAACTCCAAGCCTCCTTAATCTTGAAAACAGACAGAAGTGAGTGGGCAACTTAGAATCCCGACCACTTCACCCCCCAAGGAAATGGAATTGTGGACAGAAGCCAAGGCAGTGACTGAGCCAATCAAACAGGAGCAGAACTTTCAAGGTTGCACTGTTACTGTGAGGGCAATGGATTTGAGGTTCTCACAGCAGCACTGACACTAAATCAAGTTGACAGTTGAATAGTTGCCATTGTTTCAGAGAAATTTAGTTCCTCCAGTATGCTGGTAAGGGTTTACCAGTCAACAGGATGTAACATCCAAGAAAACTTGAATCTTCAATGTGAAATCACTCACAAGAATACAGAAAGGAAAGAGGTGATAAAAATTCTTTTTGAACACGTCCGTCATACTGCATGGCATGACATTCCCAAAGACCTTAACCATGATAAGTGACCACCAGCCTTACTGAATAATTAAGTGACAGCTCAACTGAAAGACTACCTGCTGATGCAGCAAATAGTTTACTTAACTGAACGAATAGATGATTAATGGAAGAGTAACCAAAATGTCTGACTGAATAATTGACAGTGCCATTACAAAAATGCATAGACACAAGAACTATGTAACTATTTGTACATGCAATAAAACAGAACAGAAGGCACAGGACATCCCAATGTCCACACACACAACACACACACACACACACACACACACAAATACTGCAATCAATAACGATTTGTTGGTTTTCCCCATACGCAACTTTTCACCCTGAATAATTTCATGAGATTGTTGATTGGGTCCTTGTGACAGTGGGGTTCCACAGATGAGCTCAGAAGTGCCTTTCCGCTGTCAAAAAGTAGGACACCATATTACAGTTCTGACGTGCTCCACAAGTGACATCAGTTCATCTGATTTTATACAAGTGTCCTTTTAAAGTGTGAGTGGTCTCTGTAACTCACTTTCTCACTGATTCTAAAACTACAGCCCTCTGCAGTTGACCAAAGTAGTATCCACTCTGCATCCACATGGTCTTATCCACATCCAAACCCATGTGTATAGTTGTAAATGTAACAACAGAAGCATTCTTTTGATAATAGAATAATTTTGATGTACATTTAATCCATAAAATTCATCACTACAAAAATTGCCGCGTTTCCGCGAAATTGGACATCAGAAATAACACACTTACGCTAAGAAAAAGCATGTAGAAGTTTCTTAATGATGTTCGTCCGAATCTATCGCAGAAATACTGTTTTGTTACAAATGAATATTGGCTAAATTTTCAGCTAAACTTGTCTTCCTTGTAGGTTAAGAAGTTCTCGACTGTCAATTATGAATGACAGCACTGCACCAAGCAAGGTAAAATATAAATGACTGTAGTTAGAAACTTTTAGCAGACTCCACAGTACTGTTTTAGATAATGACACAAATTGTGTAATCTGCAGCTTACTTGTCTATTTCGAGAAACTGCTGTTCAGGAAAGTAATACCGTCATTTGAGCTGGGTTTGAGACAGGTCCGTCGGTCCTGAATCACGCGTGCTGGAGTG
>Ga0131853_10016215_pt1 | contig 13605 bp, 10 predicted proteins | sample TergutLab28metaG_FD_92764 | JGI IMG/M metagenome (GOLD analysis project Ga0131853, IMG submission 92764) | Labiotermes labralis P1 segment gut microbial communities from Petit-Saut dam, French Guiana - Lab288 P1 (version 2) (version 2) | ecosystem: Host-associated > Arthropoda: Insects >... | reverse complement strand
TTCGATCCCAGCTGGTGTCAGTGGATTTTTCATTGACATAAAATCCTTCCGATCGCATTATGGCCCTGGGGTCGACCCAGCCTCTAACAGAAATGAGTACCAGGAGTATTTCCTGGGGGTAAATGCGGCCGGTGCGTAAGGCTGACAACTTTACCACCATCCTGTGCCGTTGTCATGAAATTTGGGAACCTTAACTTCCTGGAACCCTCTGGGCCACTCCAGGCCTGTAACGGGCTGCTTTACCTTTTATAGTAACATGCAGAAACACATAGTAGGCCCATATATGTGGCAGCCAGTACACACCAGAAATTTTCCTAGTCAATTATTAACGTTTGGAAGTATTTTCACAAATATATTTGAATGTCAAGGGAAAGAAAATTGTGTATGTCTAAAGTGAAACACTTGCCATTGTACTGCTGGGTAAATTCGAAAAATCAACCAACAAACACAAAAGAAAGGCATTTTTCACTATCAAATTTAATGACTACAGTGGTTATATTAGGCGACGAATAGTCTTTATTTATTGACACAACCACTACAGTGGTTATATTAGGCGACTAATAGTCTTTATTTATTGATACAACTACTACAGTGGCTGCAACAGACGGTAAAAGGTACTTATTTATTCAAAAACACAAAGATATATCAGCGAATATAAAAATTATGAAGCATGATTTAAAAGTTTATTTTATTTGATTTTGTTTTATTTTATTTTAAACGCTATCGCCTCGTTTTTCGACCATGCGATCATTTTCGAGAGCTGGTGTAAAAGAAAAGAATAAGGAGCTTTGAACTCGTAGCTGATATTTAATATTTTGAATGTAAGAAACTGAGTAATTACAAGAAGGGAAGTTAGGTCATGTATTAAGTCACACGATACTCTCAACACAGGGAAACCGTAAATTCTGCTACAGGACCAACAGAAACGAAAAAGGAATAAACGCGTGGAGGATTTTGACAGTAAGACCTTGTTGCAGTCGAGAAACTGGGTCATGATAATGTCCAACTTTGGGATCTGACGTTATTAGCTGTGCTGAATGTGTCAGATTCGGTGTCGAGGGTCTGTTCGTGCACAAAGCGCAGTACACCGTAAGCCAATGTGGTCTGGTCTGATGAGCTTTACACAAGACCGACGGTACATCGGCTACGGCAATCAATATTTAACAGCGAATTTCTGTTTGAAATTGATAGTTGCTACTGTGATACCTAATTATCGAATTTCTTTTGATACTAATATCCTGCATATAAAGACAAAATAGAGGTAATTACAGACACAACATGTAATATTGATAACGTTCAAGTGAAAATAAAACACATCAAAGGTGTAAAACGAATTTCAGGCATAAAAATGCGGTCTCCAATTACGTATTTAAAATACCGCTATGCATTTGATAAAGGATAAATTGTCACAAGCAGAATTATTTCACAGTTATACAGGGTACAGTATGAAGAGTTCACCCTGAATCAGCACAACATGAAAGTAAAACTGTCCAAGCAAAACAGCAGTAACATGGGCTAGACTTATAGAATGCGCGACACAATTCACAAAAATTGTAATCGAAAATTTGCTCTCTTTCTATGTTAACCCTTTAAATGCCGAGTTAAATCCCATCTGCCATTTGCAGGCATTATTAGAAGCTCACCATATTCTACACGTTAGCAGGATAAGGGTTAATAACGAATTTGACGCACAATTCTTTTTCTTATATTTATTTGTTCAAATTCTCTACCTGTTTCAAGTAACCAAGTGCTCTTCATCTGGAGAGTCAATTGTACCAATATACGATCTCTGGTATATGTCGCTCTATGTAGGTGATCATGCGGTATGCAGGTTTAGACGGAACGCCAACTAAACCTGCATACCGCATGATCACCTACATACAGTGACATATACCAGAGGTCGTATTGATACAATTGACTCTCCAGATGATGAGCACTTGGTTGCTCGAAACATGTAGAGAATTTGAACAAATAAATATAAGAAAAAGAACTGCGCGTCAAGTTGGTTATTAACAAAGATTGTAATAAGATGCACGGTCAACAAAACATAAAATTCGAAAATTTACTGTCCTCTTTGCTCTTCTTCTCTGCTTCTGAAGCTTGATTCATGCCTGATTGTTTCAACTATACACCTGCGCTACATTATATCTAGCGTTTTGGGCCGAGAAATATTTACGATTGATAAATTCTGGAAGATATAAAAGCGTATTCGTGGAAAATAACGGAAAGTATATTAACGCATTAAACATTAAAATGAACCATCTTTTTTTTTAAATATTCGCATTATTTAGTGCACTAAACCCACTCCTTCTAAGTTACAAAAACAAAGTAAACGTATGAGGGATAACGTAAAATTCAAGGGCTTTCGGCTATTTACAGTCTGGACCTTCTCAGATGTTCACATAATTTAATCCACTGTGGTCACGCCTGTAGTTGTTGCTCAAAAATCTACTTACTTTATACAGGGTGATTCACGACTTGCGGACATTACTGCAGGAAATAATTTCCTAGACCTTTCTGATCACAACACGTAAAGTACCCTTTCCCAATGGATATGGAGTTATGGTAGTTTTTTAATTGCCGTAAGTACTATCCTGTGAACCGTGTGTCAGAAATCACATTACGCCATTTTGAACCAGGTGGAAGAGGAACAGTCAGCGGAAGCTACAAATCGCAACTCGCGCTGTTCACAGCCGAGCATCAGGGTTGATTTGCAGCCGGTGGTGGCACTTTCGAAAACCCACTTACAGCACGGGTCTTTTTAAACCGCAGGCAATTACACGAAGCCAAGTTAAATTTATACTTTAAATTTATTGGGTATTATGATTGTTTATTACTTAGTTCCATTTATTTTCAATAATCCTTGTCCTTTATTCCAAGATTCAAGCGGCCATAACTCTGTAACCGTCCGAAATCAGACATATATTTATAAGAAACATTTTGATCACAAACACTAGGAAATCATCCCCTGCCGTAATGTCCATAGGTCATGAACCACCCTGTATACTACTACTACTACTACTACTACTACTATACTACTACTACTACTACTATACTGCTGCTATGCTGCTGCTGCTACTACTACTACTACTACTACTACTACTGAAGACGAAGTAGAAGGAAGAATAGATGTGACAGGAAAAGCATGGAGGAAGATGCAAGCAACTAGTAGATGACCTTAAGGAAAAGAGAGGATACTGGAAATTGAAAGAGGAAGGCTATGTACGGGCCAGTCGTAAGACAAACTTCAAAATAAAGAATATTAAACTTCTTTAAACAACTCGTTAACTGTATGTCTACGTGAATTTTCTATATGTTAAACATGTCGGTCAAGCGCAATTTCAGAATGTCACCCAGTCAGAATGCACTGTATTTCTTCCATTACTGTCCGAGCACCGCAGTCTTCACAGAATATCCCGGTATTGCAGGACTTTTATGCGATAATGCTGCCGTGGTAGGTGGCGCAGTACAGAAAGACACTGTATTTTATACTTGCTGACTTACAAACAACTCTTCGTAAGAAATTTGTCTGTGTTCATAATCTGTATGTGCATCAAATTTTGTGTTGTTTTTGGTATGGTACGCATTACTACTTAACGTTTTCATTCTCCCTAATTATCCATCAAATAAAGCGTCCAAAGGAAGAATCGATAAGTGAGTTAGACACGACGCAACAATACAACAAAACGTCAATGTATTACTGCGTCACAAATCCGAAATGCTGTAACACCGCTCAGAGATCGTGGAATTCCCACACACTAATATTACTCGCCAAAGATCCCCGTCCCAAGTCACATAAATCATTTTCACCTATTCACAACCCATTTATTAATATCCACTTTAATGTTCCATCCATCTATTTCTAGGTCTCAAAAGTGGTTTCCTCCCTTCAAGCTTTCGGCCTCAAATGTTGTATGGGATTTTCATCCCAGTCACGTGCGCTGCATTCCACAACGTTCTGATTGTCCCCCCTAATAACATTACGCGTGAACTACAAAATAGGAGTCTTCTGTCTGCGCAAATGTTTAGCTTCTACACAAGATATCTCATCTAAACTACTATCAATAGTCTTATAAATGAGACTCATGTAAAGACACTATGTCCAGACTCTCTTTGCTATACGCAGTCTGTACAAACAGCACGTTAAATTCTCCTGTGTGAAGGTTGACATCGACAGCCAGTCCTGCAGTGAAAAATACTGAAGTATCTGCAGGGAACTGCAGTACTTACTTTCGACGCATGCATGATTGTTAGCACTTCTGCTATTCGTAACATCTGGCTTAAGTGACACCGTTTCGAATCCAGTTTCAATAACCCCGTTCAAATGTACGACGCGCTTGCATTACGAAATAGTGGCGCGCAGGGAAATCTACTTGAAAGGCGAAAGCACGTTACTTTCTCATAAGTTCTGTGCAAATCCTGTTGAATCTATAGAGTGAATTTGTAGGAAAGCTACAGAAATGACTTTAGCGAACCCAGAAGGAAAGACCGAAGTCCTGCCGGTATTGCTTGCCATGTACCCGTGTGTACAGGATGTGTACAAATACTGGTCACACAGTCTAGAAGCAACTGTACGTAATATTGGGTCTGTACAAATACCGCAATACGTATCAGCAGCTGAGTGGAGATATTAAAAGTAATTAGGTCAAATAATAGTTTTACGTTGAGTAATTTAATGGGGGAATGGAGGAGACTGCATAACGAGGAGCCAAATGATTTGTACTCCTCACCCAATATTGTGCGGGTGATAAAATCGAGAAGAATGAGATGGGCTGGGCACGTGGTGCGTATGGGTGAGGAGAGGGAGGTGTATAGGGTCTTGGTGGGGAAACCGGAGGGAAAGAGACCACCGGGTAGACCTAGACGTAGATGGGTGGATAATATTAGGATGGATCTCCAGGAGGTGGGATGTGGTTATATGGACTGGATTGGGCTGGCCCAGGATAGAGACAGGTGGCGGACGCTTGTAAGTGCGGTAATGAACCTTCGGGTTCCGTGAAATGCGGGGAATTACTTGACTAGCTACAAACCAGTTAGCTTCTCAAGAAGGATTCTGCACCATGGAGTAAGTAAGTAAGTAAATAAGTAATAAGTAAAGTCGGTAACTTAATACGCAACGTTGATATCAGACTAAACACAACTAAATTCTAATTTTTTTAATAGAAAGACATGTTTCGACCTACAGTAGGCCATTCGCAGGTACACAAACAATTTTAAAAAAACATACTGAGGTAATATGTACAAAAAGCTTCATAATGTTTAAAACTGGTTAAATTTTAAAATTTTAGCATTTAACCGATTTTTCACATTATGAAACTATTTGTACATATTTCCTCAATAGGTGTCAATAAGTGTCCAACAAGATGCAACTATATACAGTTTATTTAATCTGTAAACTGCTCTACATGTTTCGGGTGGTTTCTCCACCCATCATCAGGAGCACAAATAACTGTATCTACAGCATCTGGTACTAGTCAGCCTTGCTTCTACCTGTCGCTATCGTGGAGGAGTTCAGACTGCAGTCTCAACTCCTACACAATACCGACCGGTAGCAACAACGGTTGACTAGTACCAGATGCTGTAGATACAGTTATTTGTGCTCCTGATGATGGGTGGAGAAACCACCCGAAACATGTAGAACAGTTTACAGATAAAATAAACTGTGTATAGTTGCATCTTGTTGGACACTTACTGACACAGAATTGCGATGCACGGTAACATGAACATAAAACAACTCAATATGTTTTTTAAATTGTTTGTGTACCTGCGAATGGCTTACTCTAGGCCAAAACATGTCGTTCTATTAAACAAAATAGAATTTAGTTCAATCTGATATCAACTTTCTGGGTTATAACTTAATATTTAATTATTATTTAATTTATTTATTTGTTTAGTACGGTGTTTGGTCTCCGAGGCGGGAAGAATTTCTCTTCGCTACTGCTGTGTCCAACTAATTATCCGGTAAAATGAAGGGGGTCCTTTCAACGGGGATTAAACAATTCGCAGGGTGTTGTAGATCTCACACTGCCATCTAGGGTCGAGACTTCATTTCCCAGGTAAGTATTCATTGCGCAATCCATAAGCACAGGGGCAATTCTACCTTCGGTAAGGCTTCCAGACGTGCGTCTTTAACAAAGCAGAGCATAGCAGTTTTAAATATCTTAGCAGGGTTCCTGAGCTGAATTTGGATCTGCAATTTTCATTCATTTTCTAATAAATATTTTGGCTAAGTGAACACTCTAAACTTAAAACTCTGTCTTTCAACATCGCTAATACCTAAGCCCATCACTCCAAACAATCCTGAAGGCACGTCGTCCAAATTTCTCATTCGAAATTCCGGTAGACAACAGTCATCTCAGTACCAACCTCCACCTCCTGGTTGATGACACATTTGGCAGTTTTCAGAGAGGTTGGTCCATTAAAACTCTGCCCACAAATGCGCTACTACTAGACACAGGCTACATCTCTCAGGAAAAGGGATCGATCGTTGCTAATAATGACGTAAGGAAACTAATTGTTATTCACTTTGTTCAATGATAATCACTCATAATGGTGCTCAGTACATCCAGGAAATTATAATATTTGTGTTTTGAAACACATTCTGGACGTAAGGGTAACTGAAAACAATTCAGAAACTCTTAATAAAGTTTTAAGTAATCTTTTCCAAAAAAAAAACTGTATTAAATGTTAAATGCATCTAACTCGAATTTAATCATCTTTAACATAAGTTTATACAATGTATTGTAGCCTTGTACCCATCGGAGATATAAATTGATTATTATTATTATTATTGTCATCATCATCATCACCCTTTAAACGCCGAATTAAATCTCATCTGCCATTTGCTGGCATTATTTGGAGCTCACCATATTCTCCACGTTAGCAGGATAAGGGTTAATTGTAATTTCATACATGGAGTAAGCCAGGGGTATGCTGGTCTTTCCTCCAGCGACTCACTTACGAAACTTAATGACACATTGCTGGAAAAATGTTTAAAAAGAAAAAAGAAAAATCCATTACAAGCAAATCTATTCGTAATTAGTACATAATCCTAAAGATATGTAACAAACTTTGCCGATCCAAGTGCAGATGTACCACATCGTTGAAACAGATGTGCAGGTGACTGTGAGCAGGAAGAAAACTTGTAATCGAAAGTACATGAAGGTGCTCAAGTACAAGTTTTAATCGGGAGCAGCTACGGTCACAAGCAAGCTACGGTCACCTGTCGGCATTTCTTTAACGAGTCTGGCTTGAATTCGAAAGGCAGTCCTCACATACGTCGAGTATCCAACACTGACCGTCCAGGGGTTTTCTACAGTTTACCTCACTCTTCTCCAGAGAAGTTCATTGACAGTCCCCCACACCAGACCACACGTCGAAGACGTACAATCTGCCCTAAGAAACGTATAATCGGTTTTGCTACTATTTTACTAAAAAAATACATTCGAATGTCAGAGACAGGCATTAAAATTCCGATTTCATGGGACTGGCAGTGTTATTAGCAACAAAGTTTAAAAGCCCTTCTCACACTCTTCGTAACGCTTTATGTCCTCTGTAAGCAAATACGGATTTTGGCGACATGTTGATGTAACACCCAGTACAGTATACGTTCTCAATTTTTTTCCTTGTTCCAAATTCCATTCCCTAAAGCAAATAACACCCCCAAAGTCTGCATCTCCTAGGGAACTCCTAGGGATTGTTACAGAAAGTGTGCTGGTTGTGTTATCGATTTTTCGGGATTCTCTAGCCATGCCTCTCGCCTTCGGCCTCTTGGGTTAGTCAGGTGAGCGAGAAGGGTTGATTCTCACGGTCAACTATGCCCGAGGGTATACAAAGAGTGAAGCAGGAGGGGTCTTCTATTGCGCATGGTAAAGCTACACACATAACACAGGCAGACCTGAACTCAAAATAACAGAATGGAATCTTTTAACAATATATACTTGTGTGTGTGTGTGTAAATGCGTGTGTGTGTGTGTGTGTGCATATACTCATATATATATATATATATATATATATATATATAATGGACGCTATACGTGAATTGTTCTTTTATTTGGGGGGATTTTATATCTTTTTCAGATCCAAGTAATAAGAAAGTAGACACTTCGTCGAGTGACGATCGTCCCAACATAACAGATACGTCGAGTTCTTCAAAACAATAACGTTCTTCCTATTCAAGGTATTCCTCCTCTTCTTCTTGTTATTCTTTTCCATCTTCCTACTCGAACTTTTTCCCTTTTCTCCAGCTGCTCCATTTGTAGAATCTTTCCTTTCTCTTCCTGCCTTTTCCACGTCATCTTGCTGATATTTATCCATCCTCTTCTACTCTGCTTTCTTCAATTTACATTTTATTTTCTCCATTTTCCTTCATCTCTTTTTGTCCTTCTTCTCAACCTTCTCTTCATTCTTCTTCCTCTCCTACTCTATTTAGCCTAAAAATCTCCTCTTATTCCACGTAACTCTTTCCTCCGCTTCTTTAGGACCTTAGGTCAGTCAGTACAGTGAACGTGTGACGTGCTGATCAACAGAAAAATCAGGGCTGATGCCCGCTAGGGGCAAGAAAAGTTTCTCTTCTCCGACTGGTGCAGACCGTGTCTATGGTTTATGTGGCCCACCTAGCCTCCTACCCAATGGTTACCATCCCGACAGTACAGCAGTGGAGTCGTTAAGGCTAACGTTAATCACAATTTCGTGCCGAGGTAAAGAAGGCGTGGATCTGTACCGCCTCTCACACATATGTCTGCATGGCAAGACGTTTAATTAAAAAAAAAACAGGCACAAATTTAACTTCCTCGTCTTTCCGTCTCGTCCTCCAGTTCTTCCCTCCCCTCTTCAACCTATTTCTTCTATTCCTTCTTTTTCTCCTCTCCCTCAGGTATTCTATCCTGCTGGTTTTATGTCATCAACGAGAACGGACATAGCGTATTCAACAATGACAGAACAAGTATAAACTTCTAATGCGACTTTGCCACGCAAACTGTACAAAGCCGTTAATTTTCCACGTCTAAGCACGTAGCACACTCCTCGTTTCATAAAATGCCAGCTGGAAAGTCTCTGTCAGTTGAAGGTCCGTGCATCATTTCCCAAGCAAAGGTGGTCACTGCTTTTAGCCACCAGTGCTACGCTCCCTTCATATCTTATCCAATACGCAACGAAATAAATCGGCCAGAACTTGTGACTGATCAGTAAACTCCATCAAGCACTAAGGTTACTGCTATCTATTGTATTTTATATCCACCTACCCTGTGTAAGAGCACTTGCACGACCTGGCGCGTATATACACGGAGAACTAGACTGACCTGCGTAATTTTCACTCTCTGGAATTAGGCAGTGTATGTAGTCGATATTTCGAACTTAACGTAATAATTATAGCTGCACATTTGAAACCCACGTGTAATACGGCCAATTATAAAGTCAGATACTAAAAATGTAATATAGAAGAAGTAAATACTCAACATAAGTCATCGCATTTTAAAAAGAGTATCAAATTTGAAACGTAATGAATCACTTAAACGGTTTATTGATTTTAAGACAGAATAGAGAGTTTTCTTTCAAAAACAGCCCACTAACAAATGAGCATATATACGTCATAAATATTAATCACTAAAGAACGGTACAAAACTTGTGTGGAATGGAACAAAACCTCTGACCATCTTCCCTGTGTTTCGAAGCGACCAACTGGTCTGGAAGTTTGGAAGGAGGAACTTCTTCTATGAAACAGGGTATTGTTCTCTGTTTTCAAGTTACGGCTGGTTCTCAATTGTAGATAATTTTGGCGAACTCCTCTCACACCTAACTTTCAAAACAACCAACAGAACACAAGCTGCACGAAGAAAGAAGAAATATCTTTTAAAAAAAATACATAAAACTGTTGGAAAGTGAATTCCTTTTCACTTTACCACGCCATAATATGCAAGTCCTCCACTAACGCCTCTGCTTCAAGAAGAAGCGGAGAATCTTCAAAAGTCTTCAATAATTTAAGTTTGTATATTGCATCAAACTTATCGTCACACAATCTCCCACTTCTCTAAAAGACTCACGACATTTGTCAATAAGTGATTTTCTCTTTTATTTGACACTTGAATCAAAATCAATACACAGGATGCTCAAGAATTTATGGAGTGCTCCATAGATCAACAAGTTACACTTCCCTTTTTTTTCACTGCGATGATGCAACTTCGAGACGATAGTTCATGTGTGGACAGTGAGACAGGATGCTGCACGTGTAGTTCTTTTCCACCTGCCCACAGCCAATCATCACTCTAGTATTTGTTTACTGTTTTTTCATAAACACGAACATCGCTGTTTTTCAGTTGGAGGATGCACACGCTATTTGAATAGTTTTATCCACATACCAAATCACTCCATACTATATAGCCAACGAATAGTAATTACACAATTAAATTGTGTTAAATTTGATGTTTTTATTAGCGAAACCAATATTCAGTGTTTTATGAACAACAGATCTGCACAACGGGAAACCCACAAAATATGGTCAATATGAAATTGCATAATAACACCGAATAAAAAAAAATAAATTGGGGTGTTCTAAAAAGTATTTATATTTTATTTTATATGTATAATTTGTAAAGTTCAAAATTATTTTAAAATTACAGAGGTAGACTAAATACAATAAATCAGATGTTTATTGGACCGTGCATTATTGTGATAACTGAAGAATCAAAAAACCTACTAGAAGCCACTTGATATTTTATTGTACTTCTTATAGGCTCAACATGTTTCGGGCATTACCATGCCCATCATCAGGAACACGCGACTATGATGTTGATTACCACAATGGTCGCTTCGTTCTTGGTTTTCTGTATGTTGGAGTTTAGGTGCGGTTAGGCTGGAGTAGTGTCCGGGCTGCAGGCTAAAGCATTCAACCCGGACACTACTCTTGCCTAACTCCACCTCACATCCAACATAGAGCAAACCAAGAATGAGACGACCAATGTGGTAAACAACATCATAGTCGCGAGCTCCTGATGATGGGCTTAGTAATGCTCGAAACATATTGAGCCTATAAGAAGTACAATAAAATAACAAGTAGCATCTAGTTGGTTTTTTGATTCCTCAGTTACAATAAATCAGGTTTACGTGTAATTTCAGGTGCAGTCGGGTGGATCTAGTTTCGTAATTTCAGTACCAGGTTCGTTTTGATTAGTTTTTTTAGATTTCCGTATAATTTATTAATTCAATTAATTATTAAATTATTATTAATTTAGGTATTAAAACCTGCTGCGAGGAAATCACACAAGACATACAGCAGGATACACAGTAACAAATAAACTGTACATCAGTCTTAAGTAACTAACTAATGAACTAACCAACTCAATGGAGTAGGACCATTCCTGAGAAGGTAAACGATGCGAAGTCAAAATAATTTCCCCTCCACGCAACCCCCCCCCCCAATTTTACGCTCCTGGAATATTCATTACAACGACACATCAGGCTTTTCTATCCTGAGCCAAATAAATACAGTCCACTTCTTCCCTTACTGTTTCTTTTAACATCCTTTTTAATATTATACTCCCATCTACATCTATGTCGTCAGAGTGGTCGACTTGCTTTAGGATTCCTCACCAAAATCCTCTTCTCCCCCATACGTGCCACGTACCCATATTCCTTAATTTGAACACTACAATTACCGCACTGCGTTAATACATATTTCTGAACACAACTTCTTTAATCACAACATTGTTAACACAGCTGAGCCATAATGGCGACCATAAAATACCAGTAGCGATTTCTTGACCAGCCGTTTATCGATGCAATGGATACACTACTTTCAAGGATGCGAATGATGTGACAGAATGTTTTCTTTTGATTGTACAACTTCTCTCCCTTCACGTCTCGAAACACCACCTCTCCACGTCATTCCGAACTGTAATCCACTTCTGCAGTACAGTCGAGAAGATGAACGCCTGCGGTAGCAGCAGATTGCCCTGTTTCAAACGATTTCACGCTCAGAATAAGTGCTCTAGCCATCTCCTCACAAAAGAATATTTGCTTACCCCCACATTAAACATCTCTGTCAGACACACCAAGCAGGACGCTGTAACGGATTGCTCTAGACTGTATCCGGGAGCATCCTGCTCAAAATCCTCTCCAGCCTCCTACATAGAGGTCAAAAAAGTGAAGGTAGATGATACAGCTCTACAGATCAGTTCTGCAAGTTATAAGCCCGCAAACCTGAACCCCAAATTATAACTATTCATTAAAACAGACAAAAACATCTGTTTTTAAGCCATAACCTACTCATCGTTCATAATCACCTTTCAACATTTTTCGATATTTTCTTTTCAAACTGTATTTAAGTCTAAGCCAGCGAGCCTTGAGTTTCTGTCAGCGGTGTTGTTAAATTTTTAAGTCCTTTCCTTGTCGACTGGTATATAGTTATCGAAGGTCTGAAGGAGCCTAATGCCTTCAAATCGAGAATCCAGTGGACTGCCGTATGCAGTCCAAGTATTTTGGCTTACTGGATCCAGAAGATAAGGCACTAAGCTCCCTCGAAAATTGGTAACTAATTATTAACTTACACGGCGTAGCATTGTACGAGACTTAAATCAAATGATACGCCAATGTGCAAATTAGTTAAATGAAAATCAGGTTTTCACGAATGCAATCTGGACTCGTATATTTAGTGATTCATATTAAAAATCCTTACCAGCTGCATCGTACTATTACAGGATATTACGATAAAATGCCGTCGTGGCATATTTTAGGTACTATCCGAGCCATAATTGAGAACCCCCCCCCCCCCAAAAAAATGGTTTGTAGACTGAGTCAATAATTTTGGCGTAACACAAAACGTGTACCGCTAGAATACAAATTTAGGATGCCGAAGTACACCACTCTGTAAGGTAACTGTATGTATCAATGTCCGAAGATCACACTTTAGAAGTCCCAAGGTGTGGGACACAGACGTCTTTAACTGGTATAGTAGATACTTACAGTCAGATACTGCACGCACCTAAACTATGAATGCCAGTTGTACATCAAAAGGAAAGGGCCTAATTTTGATTCACAGCTTCAACTTGAAATGAGTAATTTTGCAAGGCTTTACTAGTGTACTTGACTGATGGGAGTTGCCCGGTTGCCCTAGTTTAATGAGTTCCGTTTTATGTAACAGAGAGCCACTCGGTCTCTTGTTTCACAGAGAATTGTGAGGCTATCTTCCGCTGCATATTAATCTACTTTGACACCGCAAAGGACAGCCTCGCCAACAACGCACTGCACGTAACAGGACAGCCCCAAGACGGGGAAAAACGCGAGTGATTTAAAATATCGTTTTAAGAAAACCGTCGCCACATATTTATTATTATTATTATTATTATTATTACCACTATTTGCTGCAATTGAGTTTTCACTCGGTGGTAATAGTGCTTACTATAGTAACAAATAGAAATAAATATACGTAAACAAAAAATACAAAAACACAGTAAAAACACATTAAATACAAGTACACATAGTACCAAAACACCCACACATTACAAAACCTATACATACACACACCCACACATTACAAAACCTATACATACACACACCCACACATTACAAAACCTATACATACACACACCCACACATTACAAAACCTATACA
>Ga0131853_10016214_pt1 | contig 13605 bp, 10 predicted proteins | sample TergutLab28metaG_FD_92764 | JGI IMG/M metagenome (GOLD analysis project Ga0131853, IMG submission 92764) | Labiotermes labralis P1 segment gut microbial communities from Petit-Saut dam, French Guiana - Lab288 P1 (version 2) (version 2) | ecosystem: Host-associated > Arthropoda: Insects >... | reverse complement strand
CCATAATCCATGATCTCTGCAACACTCAGCCTATATTTTACCTCTCAAATTTTAAACAATCCCATCTGTTTTATGTAATTCAATTGTTAGACATGTTATGTTTCTGCTATTTGTAAGCATAGTTGGGATCCCAACATGCATGCAGCATTCACTGACTTGATTCCAAAGAAGGCCAGATGATAACCCTATAAAGGGTCGAAACACGTAGCCTCCATACAATAAATGTGTTTAATGTATACTGTTTTTTATCTTTTAATATTTAAGTAAATATCACAGTACAGCAGGTACCAATGGGGCAGCAGCAGCAGCAGATTAGCCCTTCGTTTTTCTCACAAATTTTAAAGTCACTGTGTACATTTCTGGTTGGTATTGCTTGCAACTTTGTTGTATTTTAAGGTATGTAACTTCTCCCTGTCCACACCATTAAGGCATGTAGGGATGAGCAGAGGTTTAGCTCCACTAATTCCTAACCTTGGCACTAGATGGAGGTGAGTGGTCAACTTTGTTCTTTGGCCACTTTACTCCAAGAGCCCCTGGTACCCATGGAGTAGGGCCTGAGTGGGCCCAAAAGGTGGTCTGGGTGGTTAGGAGCAGAGGGGATCTGCTTTACCCTGCTGGGAATGAAACTAAAGGATCGATCAGCCTGTAGGCTAGTCTGTGCACTGACTGAGCTATCTGATGTGTAAATACACTGGAGTATAGTGGCTGTTGTAGTTAATTTGTTGTTCAGGAATAACAGACCAAGTGAGCTGCTGTGTTATTTGCGTTGTGTCAGATAGTTTCTGATGTCTGCTGCTGTTTTTACAGATGATGAACGGGCTGGACTGTTTGAAAGGAAGAACTTCAGGCACACTGACAAGGATATATGCATAAAGAAGCATTCCCTTCTATCTGACCAGCTAGAAAAATGCCCAAATTTACCACAGAATCCTTTTGCAGAGTATGCAAAATATGATGGGAATGTAAGAAAAATATGTATTATGAATTTACAGGGTGGTTAAGAAACCATGATTTGTTTTAAGGGATCTGAAATTTCTTTTACCTCATTCAGGATGGGTGCTAGAAAGCACTGAGATGCCATAGGGTCAAGGTCAGAACATGTTAGTTGCATGCAGAGTACCTGTGAGCTTTCTAGTGCTGTACAAGTATGTGTTGTACAGACTGTATACCAGTATGTGTTGTACAGATTGTATGACATACCAGTATTGCATCAGACCTGCTAGTTAGAAAGTCGCAACATCTGTGTACAGAATTTGGGGGTTTACATGTAGAGAAAGTGAAGTACATGTATGTCATTTGGCACAGAACTGTTCAAAAAAATATTTTAACATGTATGGCAGTTGGCAAGGCTGGTGGCAACAGAAATCATACTGGTATGGCACCTGTTCATGGAGAGCAGCTTCAGTAAAGTGTATACGTATGGTAACCATCCTGGAATGGTTAATTTGGAAAGTCATTTAATGTTTCTGTGCCAGTTAACAAATACCAAGATGACAATTAAAATTATTTGCCATTTTCTTCTGAAAAGTTGATAGTATTTTTATTTCTTATCAGAGCTTCGTGAAGGAGGCAGCAGGCTGCTTCAAAATATTGTCGGTATTTATTGTTTCACAAGATGTTGCTGCATTAAACACTGCTGTTGCAACGTTTGAGTTCTCATACCAGTGTTGATGATGATTCAAGTCTCCCACAATGCAACACTATGTCATTGGATGTATAGTTCCTGGGGATCTGAAGGATTGTATTGTTGTGTGACTGCCCGATCCTGATCCTGATCCTTCAGGAACTAATTTCTCCCCCAGCGCAGCGACACTCTTTAACACTGATATCGTTGAAAACTTCACTCATTAAGAAAGTAGGGTACTGTCAGTTATCATTATTATGTGACACTGGCTCCCCACTTGTGCTGTGCAGGACTGGACCAGAGTAGTTATATTATTGTATGCAGAAGGCAAACTGTTATCACACAGTTTTGTTTTGTTTTTAATATTCTGTATATTAAACTTCATTGTATGAATACATAATTGCCAGAGAATTTTAAAACTGTATCAGGATGATTTCAGTTGGAGTGTATAATTGCATGCTTTTGGTTCAGTCATATATGTGTTTCAGATTATAATGTAAATTGTCATCCGCAGACTTTAATTTTGTCTTGTGACAAAAGTTTCCTTTATATGCGTGAAACAACACCATATGCTGGAATAATGGGTAGGCTCAGCATTGTGAATTCATTGCCCATTTCTACATACTGATTTTATTCAATATTGTCAGAGAACTTGTACTTTTTTGATATCTGTGCTCTTCTGGGTTGTGACACAGCATGTAGTGCTAATTCCTTATCGATATTTCAGGATTACCTATCAGTCCCATCTTCAAAGGTAAATAAATCGCTTTATTTTTGGATTTATTTACCCCTGAAGATGGGACCGGTATGTTGTCCTGAAATGTCAGTAAGGAATTACCACTACACACTGCATAACAACCCAGAAGAGCGCATATCTCATATACAGTGCAGCAGAAGCCTGAAATAAAGCAAATAATTTTTTTGGAATTCTGCTGTATTTGTAAATTTTATGAACCGAAGGCCTAAGCTAAAGACCATACAAAGTTGTGTAATGAGAAGCTGCATGATTTGTGCTGCTCAACGAATGTTATTAGGGTGATCAAATGAAGGAGCATGAGATGGTTGAGACATGTGGTACTTGGGCGGAGAAGAGAGTGACATATAGTGTGTTAGTTTGGAAGCCTGTAAGAAAGTGACCACTTGAACATACTAGGAATAGATGGGAGGGCATGGACTGGATTGATCTGCTTCAGGATAAGGACAAGTGGTGGGCTGTTGCGAACACAGTGTTGAACCTGTGGGTTTCATAAAATACAGGGAATTTCTTGACTAGCTAAGGAACTGTTTGCTTCTCGAGAACGACTCTGCTCCATGAATTTAAACTTGTCTAATAATTTATGTTAAAATTAATTTTCATAAATAGCATTTTGTATTTTACTATAAACACACTTCTGTTCTGACTACATTGGGAACCATATTTTAGTGAATTGTTGTTGAACTGAAAATATATAATTCTGACAAGGTTAGCATTTAGTTGATACACTCCAGTAAGGACTAAAATTGCACATGTGTGATTCATTTCTCTGGTATTTGTTTATTGAAGGCCCAAATTGGAGTTCCAACCAGGAAGTATGGTATTTTCCTCACCATGTTGGAGCCAGATGAAAGGAACTATCCTATGCATGTCATTGTTTTAGCTCAAGCTAAAGTGCAAGATCTGATTGGCTTAATTTGTTGGAAGTGTAGTTTAAAATATGGACAACATAAACTAAAGTAAGTCAACTAGCCAGGTTTATTGTTTTCTTACATTGTCTTGTGAGGTAAAGTAACTGCTGAGTATTATAATAAGCTAGTTAATATATGCAGGTGCATGGAACATAGGGATTGTTTTATTTAGCTTTATGACCTATTGTCGCACTTGTTACGGGAAGTTGATGTTAATCACAGATGTGGTAACTTCTGTGTTCTCTGTAATGCTATATGCTATGCTTCCTTTCCTTGTCATGCATGTGAGTTGTTCTGTAAGCAGGGTTCCCCAGGTCGTAACAATTAAATGAGGATTTGTTACAATATCAAATGCAGCTCATTTGTTCCACTGCATCGCCATTACATCGTAACACTATCCCAGAGCATGTTGACACCTTATCCCATCTTGGCATGAGTTTTACACTTGGATAGAAATTGGGCTGTTGCATGTACAACGTCCATGAACATTTCTTTTTCCACTTGCTCACTGTGGAACAGGCTGTCTCCCAAATGCTGCTTCAGTGGCCCTAATGACCTGTTGCATGGTGCGGTCCTTATGTGCAATGTTGCAACCGCACACACCATTGTCTGACAGGAGTTGTTGTGGTTTTTTAACTTAGGACCATGCACTCTCTAGTCGTGATCTTTCCCCATGAGACTAACATTTGTTTTGGCTGTTGAAGCAACACCTGGTTGGGTCACTGATTCCACAATAATGAGGAAGTGGGCTGTTCAGGAATGGTTGTAAATGCAAGAGCCCCTATGCTGTAGTGACAACTTTTAAATTCACATTAAGCATGAGTATCTGGACTTACTGAACATTGTGTGTTGCTTGTGAAGGGTGCCTACTGCATGTGTGCTGTTTGGAAACTGTGGTGTGCTATCATCTGTCTACAACTATGAATATATGTAAATTCATTTGTATCACATGTAGAGTGTAAAGGTTGCAACTGTGCCACCATAGTTACTCTTATTTTGCATGTTCTTTCACTTCCTAATCAAGGATGAATTTGGAATGCCACATCCTGTTGCTGCAATATACAGAAACCTGTTGAACTTCATTTTTATGACAGTTTGGATTTTAACTTTACATTTTGTTGAATATCGTATGTTTTTATTGTTCCTTTATTGGGAATAATATTTAGTGTATTTTATCACGTCGATTGCAAAGGGTAGGTCTGGTCTGTTCTCTAGCACACTTTCCCTCTATGTACTGGTGTGCTCTACCTGATGACAGTCATATGAATGACCGAAACATGTCACAGAAAGTAATAATAATAAAAAACGAACATATAGTGTTCAGGTGTTGTATTTGTGTGGATTGTATTGCTAATGATAGGCTGAGGGTGTTGAGGAAGTTATTTGGACTTAAGACGAAGAAAGCAATAAGAGGCTGGAGATGACTGCATAATGAGGAGCTTCATAATCTGTACTGATCACCAAATATTATTTGGGTGATCAAATCATGGAGAATGAGATGGGCAGAACATGTAACACATATGGGGGAGAAGAGAAATGCATGCAGGAATTTTGTGACAAAATCTGAAGGAAAGAGATCACTTGGAAGACCTAAGCATTGGTGGGAGGATATTACAATGGATGTTAAAGAAATGGGTTGGGAAGGCTTGGACTGAATTCATGTGGTGCAGGACAGGGGCATGTGGCAAGCTGTTGTAAACAAGGTAATGAAGCTGTGGGGGTCCATAAAAAGAGGTGGAATCTCTTAACTAGCTGAGCAACTAGTAGCTTCTAAAGAAGGATTCCACTCCATGGAGTCAGTTGGTTATTACCCTCCCCCCACACCCTAAAGTCTGTGCACTGTTCTCTTCTTCTATTTCATTTTTAATAAGCCTGGATGTGTTGCAAAACCTAAGTTCTGTAGTTTCTGTTCCCAGGGATAGTGTTGACCACTATGGCTTGTATATCGCTGAAGATGATGGCGACGTTGACTGTGACTTCCCATGTTTAGATCCTCGTGAAACAGTTGGGAAATTTGGATTTAACTATTTGGCTTTAGTGGAATGTCTGAAGAAAGATGAAGATTCCAAGTCTTTGGAGAGGTAATGTGTCATTTGTGCTGTCAAACAGAAACAGTTAATGTTAAAGTATTTAGTTTTAGGAAATGGCTCTGGAAGATTGGTGTAGAAGTTGGATACACCATGTCAGTTTGTATGAATCTCATTCTTACCAAATTTGACATTGTTGTTATTATTGCAGTTCTGCACACCTGCATGCAATTTAGGCTGTGTTCATGTGCCTGCTGCAACTGTTGAAAACTGATGAAATTTGGTATTGGAAATCTACGTAAAATTTGTCAAACAGTTTTAACCACTCCCCTGTTGCAAACACTGATCAGAATTCCAAAGTTGTTTTAGTCCCCCCCCCCCCAGCCAGAATTGATATTAGTCCAGTACTGTAAATGACCTATTCCTGCCTTTGTGGAAGAGTTACAGAAACTAGTGTGGAAGGGAAGATCTCAGGTGTGGATCATTTTATGTTTGACACAGGAAGGGCAAAGGCTGAGAGATGGTCTTTTCTCTAAAACATTTGCACCTGGTCTGGGGCCCACCCAACCTCCTGTTCATTGGGTACCAGAGTTCTTTTCTGGAGTCTACAGCTGACCGCTCCCCTCCATCTAGTGCTGACGTTAAGAATGAGTGAATCTGCACTCTTACTCCCACTATATTGTCTTCATGATGTGCCCAGAGACCTGCCTTTTGCTTTTACAGGGAGGGTTAATTTTGGTTGGATTGAATAAACTCATACTTTACATGAAGTCAGTTTTATCAGTTTTCTCAAATACAGACAAGACCGCTGTGACCTACATACAGAGCTAATTAACCTTTATCGTACGGACCTTTAATTCAGTCTTCTTGCTCAATGTACGAAATTTTCTCCGCAATGGCCATTTAAATCGCGCATGTTTGACAAATGTTTATACATTTTGAACCAAAGATAATGAAATAATGCACTAATCTGCATGTTGTTGGGAATAAATCAGAGATACTTCTGTTAAAAAAAAATCAGTACAAATATTTAGTTCCTAAATGCAGGAAGTTGATTTTAAAAAAATGTATAATTTTCAATTTTACTTACGTTTGTGTTTCGGGCCCCAATTTTGCATAGGAAATTCCAGCTTCAGGATTTGAGGATTTGTGCCTTGGAGTGGTGGTGTCAGAAACATCATCTTACTTCACACACACACATCATAATTTCTCAACACTTCACTAACAACTTCTCTCTTCACACCACACCGCCATGAACCAAGAAAGACCTCCGTTTGTTGAGTTTTATTCCAGTATACCGACATGCTTTGTTGTTTCCTGTATGTTTTTCATGATGGGGAATCGAGAATTTCTACATGATATTACCTTACTCCGTCAAGGAAAGAGTAACTAAAACAGAGATATTTCAGCGGTTGTCTAAAAATGCATAAAATTCTATTGCCTAAATAAATGATGCAGTTGCTCGATACTCCTGCTTCCAGTTCAGATATCTGGTTTGGGGACAGGAACCCGGCTCTCTTATGCATAGAAATCGCAGACTGCTGACTGAGAAAAGAATATTCAGTCCGGCTTATTATTAGGAAGTTGGAACAAGTGGTAATGCATCAAAATGCCATATTATTTCAGCTGGTTTTATGGCTCAAATATTTACAGACCAGTCTGTTTATTACCAAATATCAAACTGCGAGTGGAATTGTAAGCCCAGTGGAGTTGGCAAATGAGGCTTCTCATATACAGTATAAGTTATGGGAAAGTCATGACCTCACACTGCAGCCAGTAATTACCTATATTTATTTGTGTGATCGATTTTGTGCATCCTGTTTATCTTATTTTTCAAACCGTCCTTCTGTAATGGACCAGAAACTGAACTGAAATGAAGACTGGCATACAAAACCTACATAATATTTGCATGTTATCATATACAGACAGTTGGTGCTTAGTCCCTTTTAGTAGTAATATATCCTGCGACTGTAAACATAATGTGCATCTCTGTTGTGACTATAGAAGAAACAGTGTTGTATGTCAGTTGCCAAATGACATAGTTTTTTAGTTAAGAGCGGAGTACACAGCTAGAAAATTCTTAGACGAAGCACACTGTCACAAATATATTTCCTGTAACAGCAACGCTTGTCAGAGTGAATGAGGCTTCAGATTGGAATTTGTCGATGAAGTACTTCAAATGGAGTTGCATGGCTAAATGTTTCTACAGAAGGAAATGAAAGGGGTCTGTTGCTTAGCATAAAAACAAATATACAGCGGTTTCGATGATTACAGGCTGGCTAGAAATTTGGTATTCACGAGGTGTTTATGTACATAACTGGGTAAAGTGGCCGGAGCGTGAAACTGACCACAAACCACTACATAATGTAGAGATAATGAGTGGGGCTATAATTCTAAGCCTCTACATAAGTGTATGGGGCATTTAAATGGCCAGTGATTTGGTGCGTTTGTAAGATGCTGATTTAAAAGGATTCGGTGCATTCGTCGGACAAAGGTTAAACCTAGAACTTGACTTAAAGGGAAAGTAAAGTTGTCCCTCTGCACACCACAAAGGGAGTGAAGGTATAGTTCCACATAGCCATACCCTTGGCATTAGCTTCTTGCACCAACTGCTTTACCCCTGGGGCAGGAGGCTGTGGTGCACATTGAATAGGTGCCCGTTAATTTGAAGTAGCTGATGCAGTTGTCAGTCTGAGAAGATGACATTGAATTGTTTGTACATATTTACTGCTTCCTTCTGACAGTTTTCCAAGTGGCAGGGTAGGATGGGCAGACATCTGACTACTTGTGAAGCTGAAAGTATTTATGTAACTGTGCCTCCTGTGGAACTACATGAAGTAGCACCATTGAAGTGATTATATTATCAGTCTTTATTTCAGATTTCTTTTCACTCAGCATTGATGGTGAAGTGTGTGATGCAGATAATTTGGTTAGAGACTTACTACAGTAATTACTGAAATGAGATCAGTGGTGCCAACACAAAAAATGTATTTCAGTAACATAAACATCAGAGAAGTTTAATTGGATTTTCCTGTAGTTGCAACTTGTTTGGGAACCTTGTCTTTTAACATACTCATTTACTGAGTTTTATAACAGATTTTTGTATTGCAGCTTGTATTGTACAAAGTATGTTTGTCACCAAGGAGGTGCATTCTCTTGCTTTGTTTGAGGCCTCCTCAGTAGATCAGTTATAAGTGACTGTTTTATTTTGTGTGCTGCTTCATTATTTGCCAAATTGAATACAAAGTTGTATTTGCAATCATGATGATGCACATTGCTAATTTCTGTAAGGGCAGGTGTTGGTAAGTTTCTTCATGTTTTGTCCCATGTTTTAGGGAGGAGGTTGAGGTAGTTCTTTCCCAGGAGCCCTGGTTGAAACCAAAATGTAAGTGTTACATACTTCACTTCCATTAGTGCTATGAAATTAGTGCAGTAAATTTTAAAGTTATACATCCCATTGTGTGTTGTAATTTTATAGATGAAATGAAATAAATAACACAGTTGACACAACTACACTTTAGTATTCTTTAATATAGCTAAATGTTTTGAACTTGTAAGGTCATCATCAGGCTAATATTAGAAATATCTTTTTAAATGTTGTAATTTTAACCTCATTTCTAGCATACACAATATTTATGTCTTAATGAGAGAGAGAGTTTCAGAGAGCTGATAGTGATCCCTGCAATAGCAGGACAATACAGGCGACTCGCCAGCCACATGGTCTCATTGCCATTTGTCAGAACCAGTCACGAAAGGTCACAGCAGTTGTAAAAAGACCACAAAAGGCCAAAATCCCAATCAAACTAAACTGCTGTTCAACGGTTGTGTGAATTGTTCTGCATTACAGTGGTGTGACTGTAGCCGTCTCCAAAAAGTTGTTCAGAATCTTTTCATGCACAATTCTGTACGGAGTATTACACGCACATTGAACATTGTATTTTGTATGCAGCGCAACAACAGGAGAATGATGACTTGGTCCGCATGCAGGGTCACATGATTGCAATGGAGGCACCGTTGTATCAGTCATACCGTGTTTACATCATCAACAGGGTGAGAGCCAAGACAGAAATACACTTAGGTAAGCAGTTGTGCAGGTTGCCTAGTTTATGTGACATCCATCATCTGCCACATCCCAAGAGTGCTGTCCTGACATATGTGTCGACAGACTGAACATTCTGTCATGATAGGTCTTTGAACTGCGATTTGAACCCAGAACTCTGAATATGAAGTGTAAGCCCTGTCTGCTTGATTTAAAATTTGCAAAGTGCATATAAATTGTTGGCAGAGAAATAACTGAAACAGTTACAAAGATGGTGATTCATGTGAGTTTTGAGGTTAGTCATCTTGGGATGTGATGCTGTGATACTGCGTTATTAGTTCCTGTTGTTTTGAAAAGTCAAAGTGCCTTCATCTTCCAGGCGAAGGAAGTATTGGACTCGAGGATTCCAGTCTCCTGGGGTGTGACACAGTGATTCTGCAAAAATGGTTCTTGATGTTTTGAAGGAACATGTTGCCTTCATATCAGGTGTTGAAGGTCCATAAATAGTAACATGTTCATTTGAAATACTTACCCAGTGACACAGTATCACATCGCGGAAGACTTGTAGCTTTATGGTGATTCAGCTATCAGTTCTGTGTTTTAAGCATTTGCTTAATGTTTCAGGCATTTCTGGTGAAAAAGTTGAAATAGATCCTGTTATACAGCAGAAAGTAAGTGCCAAGTTTTGGAACCGTCAAAAAGCCGTCAGTTATGATATGGACACCATAGCAGCTTGTGATCTCACAGACACCAAATCCAGCAGCCGTTCCACATTCCGCCTTGTGTACCATCATTCAAGTGGTGGTTCAGAACAAGCCGAATCTTTGCAGCACCACACAGATCTTGCCAGTTACAAGCACCACGACTTTGAAGCAGATCATCGAACTGCTGAGGAAATTGTGCAGAAAATAAACCACATTCTAGAACTGAGATCCAGTGTCAGAAGAAGAGAATACCTTGCACTAAGAGAGAGAAAGTCACATAGAAAGCGAAGTTTTCATTTAGGACCAAGATGATTATTGAAGAATATACTTAGGCATTTAGCTTTAATGTGCTTATGGGATTTGACATGTGCTTAAAACCAAACTGTTTCTGTACATGGATTTGTTCCTATTAGAAAAATACATGCAGCCAGTCTGAAAATCTTTCAGTCTTTATTTTTTCAATATATTGGATCATAGTCCTGGTTTTACAGGGTGTCTGTCTGTCACATCCCTGAGCATGGCAGCTTTTTCACACACAAGCCTGCATCTGCTGGGATGTCCCATTACAGCTGCCACACTCAGGAATACCACAAAACAGATCGGTGGTGCACACTTCGTCCACATCTTACACGGTGCTGCAAGCTGTATGAACAGTGTTTAATAATGATGTTTGTCAAGGTCATAAAAATTAAATGAGAAGTAATTGCAACTTGAATTTGAATGCAGCTAATTTACTCCAATGAAGTATATTTTTTTCAATATTATACCCAAGCACTTAAGACACATTTTGATTTCTACTGAATTCAGTGTCTGACAAATGGCATTTGCCGTACCATCATGCACTAAGGTAAACTTTCTCTGCCGAGGTACTTCCTGAAAACTGAAGATGATGGAAGGCAGGTTCAGACTGTATGCAGGTAAATGTGGTATTTGTTTTGATTCCATGGCAGACACTGGTCTTTCCTGCAGAGCCTTTACCATGCTTCCAGCAGTGACACCACTGTCCAGTTTCTAGAATCTGTTCATGCTTTCAGTAGTTGTATGCAGCTTCAGAACAGTGGGATACCAAAATGGCATTACAGTAATGTGCATTAATATATGTTGTCACATGGTGGCTGTCAAATAAGATACAGAATGTGTACTTAGAGGTTCCCACAAGCATGCTGAAGATTGTCAGATATGACACTGTGTCATTGGGTGAGTAGTTGCAATGTTTAAAATGATGAGAGTGCTTCCATCTTCAGGGTGAACAGTCCAAAGAATAAGCCTGACCCTGAAGATGAAATGTTGGGCACTACCTGTCCAGCAGCACAGCACCACACCCCAGATGGTTCAGCATGTAAGAACTCACGTTGGCTGCACACAAGTTATGAAAGTGGACCTTACACAGTTCTCATGTGTAATAAGACTCTGCATGCTGAAGTATTTTCTTCTTAACAGCTACTGCCTGTTGTTCAGCTAGCTCCATTATGCCATTCGATGAACAAGCAGATTTATGTTTCATGTGCATGCAGATGGCTGCCATTTCAGCCACACGATTCATCTTTGCAACAGTAGTTTCATATTCTGGCTGACTGTTAAGAAACTGTTTATCTTCATCCAGCAGAATGTCAGCACAATTTCCCCAGTCTAGTTGAAGAGGCTTGCAACTGGAGTGCCTGAAATTAGAATTTACACAATTTGAGGTAATAATGCAATACCAAAATTCCTATTTTCAAGCTGAATTTGTATAACAACACCAAGCTTGAATATTTGAATAGGCATCATATGGGTTAATGATTATGGATTGTAAACTGTTATAAACAATGCCCATAATACATTCTTCCAGAAATTAGCTGCATGTGACATTCAAAACTTAATATATTGGACCTTCAGTGTTGGAGATTTTAACCCTTCATGACCACCCACGTCATTGTCACTGTTCTACCCTTTGTGACTCACTGTGCCTCAAAAAGGTTGTGATAAATCATTGATAATTTAAAAAAAAACCTTCATGACTGTTTCTGATGAAGCAGAATGAGACAGACCATTCTCCTGCTGTTGTGCAGATCACTCATAGCTCATTCAATCAGGATTCTGATGTTCATGATGGCTTCATCAGTCCCAATTAATTATGAACATTGACACTTCACTGTACACTGTGTGATCTGCTGTTCTCAAGACTGGTTGCAAGGTGTCACCCACCATCACTGCAGTGAGTACAAAAGTCCTTTCCTAGGTTATGACATATGATATGATATATGATATATTTGTTAACTGCAATTGGGTTGACACCTGATGGCAGTAGTACAGTACACATTTACACACAAAACAACACAATGAACAACGATACATAGAACAACATAACTGGCAACTAACTGGGAATAGTGCAGGCCATGCCCCATCTTTGCGAGTTATACCCTGGCATTTGCCTTACAACTGAGGAAAAAGCACGGGAAAACCTCAGTCAGGATAGCCAAAGAGTGCCAGATGGCACGATGAAAACAGAATATACACAACAGAGCATACATAACAATAAAAATACGTAACTTACAAAATTAAACAAAAGCATACAAAACACACAACCATATATAGTGATTAAAAAAATGGAACCAAAAGAACATGAAAGAATGTGATAATCTAAAAAGCCATATAAGCAACAAACTTCATATGATCTGTATATCTTCTGATAATGTTAGACACCCTGTTACTAAGACCTTCACTATACTTCACCCAACTACACTTAACTCAACTTCACTACACTTGTCAGTACTTCACTTCCTCTCATTTAAACTTCACCCAACAACACTTCACTACCCTCTCATTTGGCCTAACCCCATTTAAAATTCCTACCGCTCCATTTCACCTCATCACTACACTTCACTGCACTTTTATACGATTTTCGCCACACTTCTATTCCTTTCATTTCACCCCATTTATAATTGCTTTCCTAACTCTGTTTCTAAAATCTTCGGTTTACAAGGGAAAGCCCCTAATGCTTCTGCAGATAGTTGGTTCCAGTTTTTAATGGTCCTATTTACAAAGGAATACTTCCCGATATCCGTTCTTTGTTTCTGTCCCTAATTTTCCAAATATGATCTACCCTACTCAAATAGTAAGGCCTTTGCAACCTGTCGCATATATTTTTTTTTTTGAAAGAGAGGCCATCCTGTTGTGTATTATCAAATTTGTATAATGTATTATATACCATCAATACACAACAATACATCAAAACAAGATGCAATATATACAATTAGGTTATATTTGGGCTACATGTTTCAACTGTAAACGGTCATCTTCAGGCCAATTAAGAACAATATTGAGGTACAGTAGAAATAGTACTCAGTGGGATCCCATTTCGTTCACATTAAAACTTGATAAAATATAAGAATATAACCTAATTGTATTTATTGCATCTTGTTTTGATGTAGTGTTGTGTATTGATGACCGCCTCTGTGGTCTAGTGGTCAGAGTTTCTGGCTACAGATACAGAGGTCCCGAGTTCGATCCCCGGCGCTACCAGATTTTCTGAGTAGTAGTGGGTCTGGAACGGGGTCCACTCAGCCT
>Ga0131853_10016213_pt1 | contig 13606 bp, 6 predicted proteins | sample TergutLab28metaG_FD_92764 | JGI IMG/M metagenome (GOLD analysis project Ga0131853, IMG submission 92764) | Labiotermes labralis P1 segment gut microbial communities from Petit-Saut dam, French Guiana - Lab288 P1 (version 2) (version 2) | ecosystem: Host-associated > Arthropoda: Insects >... | reverse complement strand
TACTACTACTACTACTACTACTACTACCACTACCATTACTACTAACAATCCTACCAACGTTACTACCACTCCCACTACCACCACCAAACACTGGTTTTATCATACGTCGATCAAAGCGTGCCTAAACTATTACGTAGCCGTCTATAAATAACATTATGAGTGTTACAATTCTCTGAACATTCCTCGCTCTATAACTGCCAAGTTATAGCGGGAAAAGAGAAATGATACTGTAATGAGACAAGACGTCACATAACCTTGTAAGCCATAGCATGCCAATGAGGTTTCAACTCTATTCTCTGAAACGTTTCTTCCTAGTAACTGTTCTGTGCCTACAAGCACTTATTCTTGCTGCAACATGCTGCCTCGCATCGTATTACACTTTTTCAAAACACTTCTAAGCTACTGTGTTATGCGAACAGCAACTCATTACCTCTGCACAGCTTGCACGTGGGCTTACAATTTTTAAATAGGTTGAAAAAACGAAGTTAACTATTTTCTTGTGGAATAACGAGACAATAAAAAGTGGGAAAAATACAAATCCTTAACTACTGTGTCTGAATTTCTGAACGGTGCACGGAGCTGTGTGAAGTAAATGCTATTAGCTGATATCTAATACTACAATGTCAATGGAATAATTAAAATTTTCGTCGATCTTCTTACAAACTTGATATCGTACAACTGTATTTGAGTTAGATTTTTATATAATGTAATGCCAACTCAACACGCAAACGTAATACATTTCCTGGGAAGTACCTGGGTGAGAGTTCACTATACCCTATTATAGTGATCCTATTTCCACCTCTAAGTACTTTAAGGGGTGGGTAAGAAGGGAGTGGGTTGTAATATTGCATCAAATTAGATCGGAACTATTTTTTTCTTCGGGCGGAGACGCTGTAACTCACCATCACGCCACGCTCCGTCGCGTGTATACAGTAGGAATGTTTTTTTCGCGTGTCAAGAGCTGATTTGCTGCAAGTTCTGTGTGCTTTGGTTTGTTTAGTTCTGGTGTGGAGGAGGCGCGGGCGCGCGCGCGTGTGTGTGTGTGTATGTGTGTGTTTTTTGATGAAGAAGAGGGCCCGCTCGGCGCCTAGGAAGAGAGGCGTCGCCTACCGCGAAGCCTCTCTCTCTCTCTCTTCCGCAGAGAGCTGTACAGATAGACGCAATCTATAAAGCAGATGTTACAGTGGTCTGTCGACACCAACTCAATATCCTGTTATTTTCTCCCTTTACATGAGGTCATTCTAGACAAATCGACGCCTTATCGTTTTTTTGATAAGGTCCCCAATGTTGATCTCGTCTACAGAATAGATTTGATACTACTTTGCGGATTTCATTACGACCCAACACATTTCAGTCCATTCGGCCGTTACATTTACACATTCATACCATGAAACTCGTTTTCTCCGCAGGCCTCCATCACAGATATGGCTTCGTGATTGGGGTTCTCAGCAGTCTGCTGTCCTAAATGTACATCACTAAATCTCATTACATTCCACAGTTCAATTACCAGTGCCTGTTCTTTGCAGTTATTATGCTGCACTATAAAAATTGTACCTAGTTCGAAACTCTTCCCAAGACAGCATCTTTAACAGAATTCTTCAGAATTTCTTCTTTTCTTAACGTGCAACAACCTTTTTTTATGTAAAACAATTATAATAGACCAAATACTAAACTTCACTGCAATAATTACGCATATCTTTATGAAAATTCGTGGATTTGTAAGAAAATAATTACATTCTAATCAATACAACACAAAACATTCCATGTCTGCACTCTAACCCATAAAATAACGGGTCATAGCGTTTATCAGATTAATAAATTTAGTTATGGGTATCATTTACGCTGATACTCGTATCACGCAATTCGTCATAATATGATACAACAGAAATTGATGTTTTTCTTTTTATTTGTTTTTACTATATTACTGCAATTTATTTTTGTATATATTTATTTATTTCATTATATTTAAACATTTTATTTTCTCAGAATTTACAATTTATTTCTTGAGTAACATTACATAATTCTCGTGATGTTTCTGCTAACACTATGTATTTTATTTCATTTTACAATATGAAGGCTCTATTTTATTTCTGTAGAAGTTAAATTTCATTGTAGACTCTATCAGAGCTTCTTACTTTACTTTGATTCTAGATTTGAAGGTGTTACTAATTCATTTTAGTTGTTCTGTTAACCATGAAAATACTTTTATAATTACACATTAATCTCTTTATTTTAAACTGCAGATAGGGTGTAAATCCCAACACAACAGACGGTTTTGATTAATAAGAATATCCATTCTTACACCACTGAACGAAATTATATTTTCCTTCTACGTACTGTGCATTTCTCTCTCTTTCTCTCTCTTTCTCTCTCTGCCTTCCAAGCCTTACAAGTGGAATGACAATGCTGTCTGAAGTGCATAAGTGTATGTAATTGTACGGAAGTGGTCAACAAATATTTATACTGAACGGCCAAATGGGTGATATTTTATACGAAAATTGAATTCAGACGACGTCTGGTAGGGACTTGCTGGCATTTTGTCGAATTCGAAGTGACGCAAACTAAGTATGACTCGAGTCTGTTAACCACTGCCACTTGCCTTGAATAGAGCGAGGAGCCTCGAATTGTTGTGAAGTCAAAACGGTACAAATATAACCGAATTGAAGCCCGCAAACGGTCCGGGATTTTGCATCGTGTCCCTACTAGCATCTCAAGAAAACTGTGAAAACAGATGTCAGTTATCGCATAACTGGTTCGCATACTTGTACACAGTATTATGTCCGGTTTCAGTAACCGGAAATTTTCCACGTTCCAGTTGACCGATTGAAATGTGACGCGCAATTAATTCGCTTCGGTCGACATAAATTGGACGCTGTAACTAAAGCTGCCGCTGCTGCCACGCTGTCTTCAGACGCTCAGCGTCCACGCAATATCACTAAAAATATTCTCTCTAAAAGAATTCGACTGGCAGAATCATAAAATTTGAATGTTTAGTGAAAGGCTCCTCTTTAGCAAACCTAACCTACCACAATCTAATCAGAAGACTAACTCCACTGTCACTAATTTTGAAATTGGTTGTACCCAGATATATTCAAGGTTTCATACGGTACCGTCACAGGCCATGGCAGCAATAATTACGTGAATATGTTTTCAGAAGTAATCACTTCTTTACAACTTTAACACGGTTCCTTGTGATGTATGTTCACTGCTTACTTCCGAAGAATGCCGGAAGATACCCCACGATAGCAGGATAAAGCGCGCATAGTTGTATAAAAGTTGTACCAACACAGAATCTGTTGGTCAACGTATGGGAGCCGCGCATGCAAGAGCATAGGATAACAGACATATATGTTCTGCCCGTGCATGTTTAAACAAAGCGCAAGGAAAGGCGTTGACTAGCTGATGCTCTTGCTGATAAAAACTGCACGCAATTCGAAACATACGACAAATCAGTCACGCCTCATACGTGATTCTGCGTGTACCCTATGAAGCGTTTCTTCAATCTGTGCCAGAGCCCCGAATTCATAGACGGGTGGCCCACGTCATCATTTCTGCGTCATGTAATAGAAAATATTAAAACTTCCATCGGGCTACTTAATTTTTATTCATTCTTCATAGAGGTGACAACATTCTTACAAAGAATTCTTGACGATCCTGAAGTTATATTTTAATTAATACTACTAAATAAAATATCATATTTGTATATTTTATTGAAAAACATTTATTTATTTATTTACACCATTATGAAAGATTAGTATAACCAATGGTGTACCACGGCGGTATCTCATTGAGAGATATCACGTGTGTAATTTTGCTCACGGCAAAAAAATCAATATATTTGAGCTGCAGTTGTTTATTTCGTGTTTGTTTTAATAATTTCCACAAGAGTGACACAAAATATATTTACCCTTCCGCTCTAGACGGTAGTGTAGTTAAAGATGTAAACAGAATTATGGTCCTTATGAACTTTAAATGCGTGTGTTCTGGCCCTTGTGTTATGTCTCCCGTGGGATCAGTCTGATTTCAAGGATCTTTTTTGTGGTTTTAATTCGTGGAGTGTTGCAGGCTTTTTCGGTGTCTGTGAAAGTTTTTTTTTTATTTTTCGACAGCTCTTTTCCTGTCACTACCGATGGACTTGATCTGTTCTTAGGTGCATATACTAACAACTTCAGTGCTTCCATGGTGGACAGTGACTGAGAGTTGCTCCACTTAAAGGGTCCACCAAGTTCGGTGTTTCTTTACCTGAAGACGGAAGCAGAGCCGGCTTCCCAAAGTCTTTTTTTTTAAATTTTAGACGATGGACTAAGCCCAAACAAGGAGATTATATCACTAAATAATAAGAGCCATTTACCTAGGAGGGACACGTGAAAGCAATTGGTTGCGTATTAGGAAATAATGATATCCTGACGGACAGACAAAAGGCAAGGCAGGCAATGTACGTAAAAAATATCATTGAGGTGCATTCTTGCAACCAGTTTTGCAGTAGAAAAGCAATAAGTATTACGTATGTCAAGTGTGTGTTTGTAGCTTTAGGTATCCAGCGAGCAATGCGTCTGCTTCATATTGCCATCTGCGGCCTGCCTGGCTCCACAATATTTTCCCATATTATCTCATTTGCAGCACTATTTTCGAAAAAAAAAGTTGTGGAATATAAAACTTGTGTTTTGATTTTATCTACAATTCTTAAACATTTTTTATTCTAAGAACTGGGTGAGATATAATCAAAATTGTATATTGGCCGTCGTGTAAAGCATCTGTTACTCTTGTCGGGTTTTAATGAGGCTTTCGACATATTTTCGAAAAATATTCAAATATTGAATTTTATGAAAATCCATCCGGTGGGAGCCAAGGTATTCCGTGCGGAAGGAAGGACAAACAGATATACACATGAATAAAGACAGACCAACTGATGTCACTTGTTTTTTTTTTATTTCATTATTTAATGCTCAACATGTTACGGATGTATTAACATCCGAAGCAAGATGAGCATTAAATACTGAAAACAAAGCCAAGTGACATCAAGTTGGTCTCTCTTTATTCAACTATCAAGATGATGTAAGGTCCAATAAAATAAGATATATACATACAGACAGGACAAAGTTAATAGTCGCCTTTCGCAATTTTGCGAATGTTCCTAAAACTAGGACTGACTTTAATCAAAGCTCCGCAGATCAGGCGCAACGCAGATCCTTGGTTTGGTCTCACCTACCAAATAAAATAACTACTCTCGGTACATATGTGTGTAGCAATGACGTCAGGTCACAACGGTCAAAGATAATCAGGGAGGACAGCAATTTCACATTCTGAAGCAGATGGTGTTAACTTACTGTGGAAGAATGCATTATGATAATAAAAGCGCAAAATATATTATCCGTATAAATATCTCCAAAAACTGCAGTAAAACGTACTGTTCTTTATGAATTTAAATAATTAACTCCGTAAATTCTGATCATTTTTCTGTTCAAAACCTCCTGCAGGTTCTGCTCTCCAAAACGCTACCTTCGCACATACCGTGGTTTTCTCTTGTGATGAAATTAATGCCACAAATTTAAATTACGCTTAGGTAAGGGTGCAGTGAATAATATTCGAAATTGCATTTGACTTTCATTTTCTTTTGCGCTGTGCGTGCTATTGTTCAGTCAACCTCTCGGTCTCTATTTAATCGCTCTAAGTGCTCCGGATGAAAAGTGTAAATTACGCAGCTTGTTATCTATGTAGAATGTTTAGCGGCAACGTTCGCAGTTTGTGCGTTGTACACAACAGATCTCTTACTTTACGTGGATGACTACAGGATGTGTCTTTAAACAGACCGCGATATTCATCCTTCTAATTTAACCGAAGAATGAATATATATATATATATATATATGAACTCTTAACTGTATAACATTCTTCACACCTCGCTAGTTATGCTTCCTAATTAAGGACTGAATACATTTTCCACACGCGTCATAATTCCGTTCTTCGCCTTCAGACAGGTCAATTATATGCAACAGTTAAATTGTCAGTAGTCCTGCTGTGTGTTCGGCGGGCCACAGCGTCACGAATTAACCAAAATACCTGTTAACATGTATTCTGACATGGTTGTTCTCTGCCAATCCAACCAAATTTAGTTCCAAGTGAAATTTGTACCACACTGCTACTGATACAGCCTTTATTTTTTCTACGAATACTTCGCTTTACCCTAACGGTATCATTCTAACAATGCCCCTTACCAATATTTCTTTCACATACCCTCAACGCTGTACAATCTTAGCAACTGGCAGCGTTGTTAACACACGCTCCTAGCAAACGTTTTTTTCAAAATTGTGGGTGTTCCATCCCGTTGTGCTATTATAACAATGTTAATCATTGTCCGTCTTACACAACAATATGATGTAAAGTTAAAGCGCTACAGAGCGCCTCGATCAACCCACGGACATCTGGATGACATCGAACATCCACCCTACAAGGACGCCACATCAGCCAAACAGTGATTTCGAGCTCTCAACAAACCGAGGACACACATCACCCATATACGGTATAAGGCTACCGGTACATCGTGAGGACCCCAATCCACGACCATAACATTACGGCACATTCCTAAGGTACATAAACACCTATCACATACATACAACAACGATCCACTTGTTCACCCCGATCATATGTTTTTTTACCTGTATTTTAACCAACTTTTTATAACATATTTTACAACTAACGCACTGTAAACCACGGGATCCCGTAGGTAACTACTTCAGACGTACCTTGTATGATTCATATTTTATAAGCCTGAAGATGACCCCCAGGGGTTAAAACATGTAGCTTTATTAATTGTACATAACTTAACTTTACACCATATTGTTGTGTAAGACGGACAATAAATAACAAACGTTTGTTCAGTACATTCAAAATTAGGGCACAGCATTATACACCACATTTGTATGATTTATTATTCACTGTTCATGCAGCAATTTTAACGACAGCTTAGTTTATAAACAGAAAATAAATAAAAATAGAGAAGCATGATCTACATCCTTGCAATAAATGGCTTAGTTCTGTCCAGGTAATATTCACAACTATGCCACATTAGAAAGATTAACTGTTAAGCACAAAAACAGTTTCATAGAAGGTACTTTCTCATTTGTCAAGACTGTCAATTACCCCGATTCACAATTTAGTAAATTCTAGGTTCCTATCCTTATTTGTTCACGCCAAACTTAATTTCAGGTCAATCGACCAATACTCTTTCCAGTGTAATATAATGCAATGGGTCAATAAAATCCCGTGTAAGGGGAGAGTGCGTGTGAAACTTCACGCAATTTAACTTGTGTTTTGTGCAGATAAATAACGCCCAGAGTTGTAATTGGTCACGCCTAGTTCTCTAATGAACCCTGTACCATCCCTCAATTACATTATAATGTACGCACAAGTTTAATTTCCTGCTACGATACAACGCCGTTTAATATTCAGATATAAGTACTTTAACTCGTATGTTCCATTTGTTTGTTTATTGTTTTCATTTAGTTACATTGGCACTTTTTATTGTGAAAATATCGCGTTGTTCACTCCCATATGAAGATACGTGACACCTCAGGAGACCTATCATTTACGTCTCAACTCATTTTCATATCACATCCCATGAACCACATGTAATTAACTCCTTATAACCTTATTTTATTTTTCTTGTAATCACCAGTTTAATTTACCGTACAATTACCTCAATTACCTCGAATGGAAAAAATAATTAGTGGGTAATCAATAACCTCCTGTCGTCCTATTATCACGGTTCCATTTAGCTCACAACTTAGCTTAGTGCAAAATAAATAAAAAGTTCGCAATAATTTTATGAAACAATAGCAGCAGATGTTTCAAACAGAATCACTATGTTTACATACTAATAGTTATTTCTTCCAATCGATCCTATTGGTCGCGTGTCTAAGGCGTGGGTCTGCGGCCGCTCACTTGCTGGGATTGCTGGTTCGAATCCCGCCTATGGCGTAGATGTCCGTCTGTTCGAGTGTTGCGTGTTGTCAGATACAGGTCTCTGCGTCGGGCTGATCACTCGTCCAGAGGAGTCCTACCGCCTGTTGTGTGTCTGAGTGTGATCGTGAAGCTACGATAATGAGCAGACTATGGCCCACTAGGGGTTGTTACGCCAAAAAAAGTCTTCCCACAAAATAAGATAGGCAAATAAGATATTATTTTGAAAAAAAATTCTAATGTATGTTATTTACAGCGCTGATGACCCTTTTGGAATTTGGGCTTTACTCTAGCTTGAACACATCAACTTGATATTTATGAATTGCATGGGCTTGTTCCATCTGAGGCCACAAAAACAACCCAATCTTAATTTCATGCTAGTAATCGGCTGACTTCCTGTAACATGAAGGTCACGCAGAAGTTAAAGTCGCTACGCTAGGCAAAAAATGCCTCGTCCTTGTTCACAGCACTCCACAATTCCAATCCTAGCTCAAGCGTCATATTTAGTAACAAAATCAGGATTTGTAGTAGCTCTACACTTGTGTCCTCCTATTGCTTTGACTGGGCACATTTCCCCTTAACATTCCCATACAACCGACACATCCTTTTCTTCCTAGCCACTTCAGCATTTATGTGAAACGGATTTTTTTACCCTGAAGGAGGAGGCCGTCCTTTCCTCTTAAACGTCGTAACACTGATGTTCTATACGGTGGAGAAACCAAAAGAAGACCATCAACTGATCATCGACCGTATACCTGGAAACCTATATGGGATTTCCAGGCCTCTCAAGATGTAGGATTAAACTGTTTTAACTATTGAACACTGAAATGTTTGTGTATCTGCAACTAGTTTTCCTCTCTCGAAGCAGTCTCTCCCATCTGCAACCAGAGAACACACTATACCATTGTGAAAAAGGATTACCACAACGAGGTCTGGTGGCAAGAATACGGACTTAGCACCGATAGGTCCCAGGGTAGCACTAAATCCTTACAACTTTTCTTAAGAAGATAGCATTAAATCTTTTGCCAGTATAATGACAACCCGAAACCTGAAGACAAGAGTAGATGTTGGTAAATTCGTAAACGTAATAAATGGTCCCACTATTCACACTACGCACTGCTCAACGACAAGTATAACGGGAAATACATACTGCATAATGTTGTTATCCGTCTTGCACTGAGCGAACTGTATAAAGTTTAACGTAACGGAGTGTACCCTTTCGAAAGCTACAGACCATAAACGAGACAATGTCCCCTACGGAGCCTCTGCCATAAGACATGCGCAGTCGCAATTATGAAGCCAGACAAACGCCTCCAAGGCGTTACGAACAGGTGAGCGAAATGAAATAAATTATCTTATTCCAGATTATTATTATTATTATTATTATTATCATCATCTAATTTCTCACTTCTCAGCTTTTGCTGGGAAATATTCACCTATCCTGGGATGTTGTAATCAACAAGATTAGACTCGGTGGTCTTATTTGTAGTTTAAAAATTTCTTACAATTGAACATGTGCCAAGAATTACAGATTTTTGCAGTTGTATATATGTATTCGGGAGCAGGTTAAGTCTTGTTAGACTTTGTGACAGTGACTTTGGAATCACTCTCGTAGATGATATTACTATCGGAATCAATTGTGCTGCCTTTTGCTTCCACATAGCACATATTTGATTCGCCAGTTCTTGGTACTTGTTTTGCTTGTCGGTTATTGTTTTGGCGAGATTATGTGTATTTTGGACAGCCATGTCTATCAAAAAGGTGTTCTTTGTTTTCTTATTCATAAAAGTTATATCAGATCGATTAAAAGGTATTGTTTTGCTAATAAGTATGCTGCGATTCCAGTACAGCTTGAAATTTTCATTCTCCAGTACATTGGCTGGTGTGTACATATAATATGGACTTTTATCTTCAATCAATTCGGCTGCTTCTGCCAGTTTCTGATGGATAATTGTGGCTAGTCCATCATGTCTCTTTACATACTCGGTAGGTGCTAGTTGCTCACATGCTGCAGTAATGTGTTGGATTGTCTCCGATTCTTTTCCACATCTTCCGTATAACTCATTATTATTATTATTATTATTATAGGAAGGTAGGTAGGTAGATCTATCATCATCGTCAGCATCATATTATCATCTTTGTCCAATGCGTTATTACTCCTTAATGTTGCTGATTAACTTCAATTGGTATTTATGCTCTCCAAAAAACCAGCTGTATAAATAAATGAACTAACTGCATGGTGCAATTCGAGACACATCTACAGCACTAACGATTACTTCGCACTAAATTATGATCTGCATGAAGTGGACGGAAGAGCATTTCGGATATGCTAGAAAAATAATTAAGTGCTTAAGGGTTTAGAGAAAAAGAACGTGTAATTTTTCATTTTAATTTTGAGTATTCACACAACTTTATAAAAGAAACTACGTGAAGGAAAGCAGATCTTCAGAATCTGAGAACCTAGTAGTCGCTCAGCTAGTCAACAATTTTCTCGCCTTTTTACCAAACCCGAATTTGCACAGAAGTGACCATTCCTCGTCTTTAGTCAGAAAAAAAGCGAAAAAAACCATCTTTTTTATTTCAAAATCAATTTAATATCATCCCCCAATTTACACCAAAGTTTTCTGCTCATTTGTTCAGAATGAAACTTTGTTTTAATTACCTACGGTTTTCATTCATGCTACACGTTTCTCCCATGTTTCTTTCTTGGTTTCTTACTTTAATAATATTCACTAATCCCTTTTAAAAGAGCATCACTCTAGATGAAATTCAGTAATTCGCTACAGAACTCTCGTATTGTAAAAGTTAAATCCTTAAATTTCATCAGAAACTTAATCACTGACTTACTTTAGACACTCTTCAATAACACAACGTACAAATTACCATCATATTTCTTCTAAATTTAAACACAGTAATAATACCTGCAGCGTTAAAAATTAGTATGTGGACACTAACGAGAATGACATATTCTAACCAATGACGTCACTTCCACAAACTGTAATGACATTGCCTATAAAGGAAATGAACACGCCCTGTGACTTTGCACAGCGCCTATTAAAACTGCCTGCTAAAAGTATTCTTCATGGAATTAGTGTAGCAAGATGAGAAAAGTATAGAGAAAAGTTGGTTAGTAATATGACGTCGTGTAACCCTATATTAGGCGTACCGTACCGTGGCATGCAACGACCAATCTTATCCACCCTTTCAAAATTACTCAAAGTTAACTAATTATCTAGTCTTTCAACTATTCAGCTTTTGGGTAATGTGTTTTCGTGCAAGAAATTTTTATACCAGGAATAAGACCATTAGGAAATGTTTGGTCACTTCTAGAAGACTTTTTTCTTTCTCAGCAAAAGTATATTATATGAACCTGTCAGAAGGATGTAAAAACCTGCATCGCCTAAAACGGAAAATAAATAAGGAAAGTTTTAAATTATTTTATAGGTTATAATCGTAAATTATACATAAAAAGAGAACAAACGTTCCGCTAATTTTCCACAAAGCGGCACACAGCAGTTCCTTTAAATACATCAGTCCACCAAACCGCAAGGCAGCTACGTCCCATTTCAGTAGTTTCTGGTAATTATGTGCAGAAAGGAGAGCAAATTACAGTACAACAACCGTGTGCGCTACTTTGGTTTGGACACACTGTACTGAATACTGTAAGAATTGCAGGAGCTGTAGATCTCTTCCGTTTTACTAATGCAGATCCATGCTCTAAGTACTTCCCATTTAAAAGAACTACGTGGGGCAATGTTAGCGCCCAACGCAATTAAATGGCGGCTACTCTATACACACAAGAAGTGCTACTCTTTACTTTAAGTCCCGAAACAGTGAATTCGAATTCTTTTAACGGCAACGTATATGGAACTTGTTTTCTGAAATTTTCGCGTTCGACAGAGACGTCCACACAAAGCATCTGGAAACGTTCAGAGTAGTATGAAATTCTTCGAACAGTTGCTTGTTTAAAACACGTTACCAGCATTCTGTATCGTGAGGATCATGACGTCAACAAATTCAGTATTTAAAAAAAAAAGCCTTATAATTGTTACATAATTCTGGACATGGCTGCACAAGTTGTTTGGATCGAAAAACAGGTTAGGTTCACTAGTTGGCTGCAGTAGTTTTGCCCCTTGACATTATCCAACTTTCAAGACCTTCTGTCACCCTTCGACTGTCAGAAGTGCAGACAGCCAAGTACACTTTGGAATACCCTTGAATTCCACGCACATTCTCTTTCTTTTCTCACGAAAGGGTGGCAATGATATTAAATTACTGGAGGCACCAATCCACTATTACGCCAGAGATGTATTCTGAATGTTATAAACAAGGTTATGTTGTCCCTTTTCACGTCCTGAAAGCACACAGCGGAAGCGAATGTATAGTTCCAATCATTCTTCATACCCACACACCTGACAGCTAATATGCCCGTTTTAAAGGTGACATAACTGAACACTGAACTACGCTTCGTTCCACTTTTACGACATATGGAGCACTTTAAATGAAACGAATGATAATACGAAATGTGTCTCCTGCTGAATCTACTTTTAACTATCGAAGTACTTTAAGATATCGATTTCGGTGTTAGTAATACACGGTCGGGTTTATACGTACCGGAATGTTACATATTAAACTAAATTCGTCTTAAAGCATTAAGAGTAAATTTCCAAAACGCTAAATTTTTAAAATGTATGTGTTTAGTAGTTCCTAGGGTCAATCAGATGCAGTGGTTTCGTAAATGTTAACGGAAAATCTGCCGCTAGTTGGCCCGCCATAAATCCTTCATTCAAAACCACCCACATAAATAGAAGAAGTGCAGAAGAGGAAAGTCTTCCCAGGGGAAAAAATTTCGAAGTCCATCATCTGCTGGCACGGTCTTCTACAATGTATATTATCCCCGGAAATCTGAAGCCGGTACCGAGGGAAACGGGTTTCAAGGAAACGAAGTGAAAGTGCGAGCAGCTATGCGCGATTCGTTATTCCGGCGCTCCGCAGAATTGTGCGGGATGAAATGGCGCATGCAGACTGAGGAGCACAATATCGGTTTCGTGTTTTTGACCGAGTTCGTTCATGATTGGGCTAACCATACTGGATATTTGTCCACTAGGTTTCCCTTAGAAATGTATACACTACATATCAAAATACGTAAACGCTCTTATTTTCTTTACTCATTATCTAACACGCACTTTCAATTGTGTATCATTGTGGCATGTGTTTAATGTGTCTCTTGTTTTGTTCCGTGTTTAGTGTGTATCGTGTGTCTAGTGTGCATACTGATGTAGTTTGTGTTCAGTCTGTTGTGTAACGTGTACGTAAAAGGGAAATTTCACCCTAGAACAGGATAAGCAGATCTGGAGCGGGAGTAGAAATTCAGCTCTACTCTTTCCTTAGCCTCGGCGCTAGATTGGGGTGGGTGGTCAAAACCATGGCTCGGCCGCTGTACCCTCAGGAAAGGGACCCGGTACTCATTGTACAGGAAGCTGGGTTGGCCCTACGGCCGGTCTGCACAAATTCAGAAAATCTCTCTTCACCACCGGGATTCGATTTCCAGGCCATCCAGCCCGTAGTGAGTCGCTATACCGACTATACGCCATTCCGTCCCATTGCGCAGTACGTAGTCGTTGTAACTGCATGCTATTTTACATTTC
>Ga0131853_10016212_pt1 | contig 13607 bp, 12 predicted proteins | sample TergutLab28metaG_FD_92764 | JGI IMG/M metagenome (GOLD analysis project Ga0131853, IMG submission 92764) | Labiotermes labralis P1 segment gut microbial communities from Petit-Saut dam, French Guiana - Lab288 P1 (version 2) (version 2) | ecosystem: Host-associated > Arthropoda: Insects >... | reverse complement strand
TGGTGCTCCGTGATACACAGTATGTGTGGGAAGGAGGGATATAGCTGACTTATTAGTTCATTTGGTTTACCTCTTAATCCTCTTATATTTTGGTGGAAAACATTTAAGGGTATTGGACTATTTTGGGCATGGGACGTATTGATTTGAGGTTTAGGTTTAAGTGGTGCTTTGGTATCCAAGATTTTAGAGGTTGCTTTATCTATGTCGTCACTGTTCACACTTACACCGTTAGCATCTTGTTCACTCACACTGGTTGGTCTATACTCTTCATTTGGCATAAAAAATCTTGATACTTGTTTGTTGGGGTTTTTTTAACCCTGTTTGATCTACGTATTGTTTCATCCTCTTGAAGGTCTTCATCATTACAGCTTTCGGTACCTTCTCCAGGTGTTTGACTATTTTCATTCTTGCTGACAGGACTTGGGCATTCCTGGACGTCATAAGATGAGACAGGTGAAACTTGATTCCCTAGAGCCAGCTGGCATGCTTTTTCATTTATATCCTTCCAGGGTAGCCTGATGGGTGGAGTTGTGTTGCCCGGTAGATGCAGATACCTAATTTCCTTTACTAGGTTACTTGCTATCCAATCTTTCCCTCTTTGGTTTAAATGTAATCCATGGTTGGTGTGGAATCTTCTTTCTGTGGGTATGCTGAGGACCTTTACATGATTAAAAGTGGTCGCAAGACTATGTAACCTCTTATTAAAGCGAGTTACTTCAGTGTTCACACATGATGAGGGTGACAGACCGTACCTGTGTGGGGTTTCAAGTAGGATGACATTTGTATTGGTGGTCCTGTGTGCAAATGCCTCTAGCGCTTTTAGCCCATTATTTGCTTCATTCCGACTAATATCTCTGGTACCTTCATAGAATATTAGTAGGTCATTTTTTGTTAGGTTCTCAGCTGCAAAGTGTGATGGAGATGTAATTGACTCAGCATTTGCCCTTGGTTTTGTGATGCCAGTCACATTGCAAGGGAAGTTCAGTTTGTTACGAATCTTCTCAGATAGGTGTCTGACGTGGCTATCACCAATTACGAGTACTTTATTTCTTCTACACAGTGACGATACCAACGTCTTTGCGGGTTTTTGTTTCATTTTTTGATGATGTGATGACAGTTGCTTTATCTTCATGCTTGAGTCATCGTTTGTTATTTGTCCGTTTATTAAAGTTGGTATGGGGCAGCTCTCTTCTTTCGTTACGCATGGATGCTGTAGGGTCTCGCTGTGGGTTTTAAGGTTATGTTTTTTCTTGGTGTTTGCGTTGAGTCTTTCTTGTAGGTTTACTGCAGTTGAACTGGCTAATTCTGGATTCTTTACCTCTTGTTTTCGGCCACTGCTTGAGGCACGTGGTATATTTTTGCATGCAGACTTCTTTACTTCTTCATTTACAGTCATATTACTGGTTGTTATTAGTGGGGTGAAACGGTTTGTGGTGAGTACTGCTTCCTTAATATTTTGTAGCTGACTATCCTTTAAATTCACGTTACCTTCTGTTCTTCTTTTTGTGCCTTTGTTTTTGATGATATTCCAGCTTTCACTCCCTATTTGCTCGACTTCCACGTGGTGGGTCTGCGTGGTGCTGGTATCCTTTTGAACTTGTTCTTTGTTTATCATCTGTATAATTAGTTGAGCTGAGCTTAATTCGTCACGCACTATTTGAAGTTAGGAAAGCAACACAAAGAAAAAGCCAGCAAGATTTTAATAAAATCCCAATACAAAAGAAAAGTCAATGATGTAAGAGAATCTTAAAAGTTCATTGTGCGTCATACAGCCACCAGTGACTTTTCATATATGTGGTAAATACGGAAATTTTTTAATAGCTGTAATTGAACCTTTGAAGACTAAATGTGAATGTACTTTTCTGTCCAGTGCTCCCCAGTATCTACAAGAGCACTGCTTTGTTTGAAATGTGCCATATAAATATTTTGTCAATTGCTAGGATTACACAAAATTGATGACAGGTGAATGAGTATGTATACAGCATTGGTGGAATGTAAGAGACAGGGGAAAGCTTATTTACCAGAGCCCTATTGCAGCTCTACATTGCCCACTACAAATCTCACATGGAGTGGCCTGGAATTGAACCAGGTCCTCCAGGTTGAGAGGCTAAAGTCTAACTGCATTAGCCCTGAACTAAATCACCGCTGGCCTCCACCCCCCCCCCCTCCAATTCTGAGTCATGTTATAGCAAACAGTTCGTTTTACCATCCAGCCCTTTTGGGACTTATCCCAAGACAGCAATATAATAAATAGTACTTTTCTATCCAGTGCTCCCAGGCTTCACCCATTTGTGTTTTTAGTATGAATAGCATGCATATTAATGTGGGTATGGGGCACTGTCTCCTATTAGCACAATCATGTGTTCTAACTTTCGCACCGGCAGTTTTCCTACTGTTTACTTACATTTCAAATACTAAATCAATATTTTCAAGCTCATCATTTATTTATTAATTTATTTTGCATCCATACGTTACATGCTAACAATGGACTTGTCAATATGCAGAAAGTTATGTACACAATAAAGTCAGTTTATAAAGAACATAATAGTAATGTTCTAATAGAAGGTAGTAGAATACAATATTTTAATACAAGGTACTACAGATATAGCTGTTACAGATTACCATCAGATACAAACATTTTACAAGAATTACATAGTTCAGTCAACTACACACATGATTATCATCATCATCATGTCATGAAGTTGGGCCATTTGTTGACCCCTCCCAGTCTCACGTATCCAGAAGGTTTTACCATGATTCCTTCTGCCTATCGGGGAGTAGTGTTTCATTACCCTGGGTAACCTATTTCGAGGCATTCTATTTATATGTTGCATCCAATTTCTCTTTTATTCCATTAATTTGTCCAAAATTGGTGTTATTTTTAACTCCACTGTAATGTGGGCATTTCTTTCGTAATCTGTCCAAGTGTATCCTGCTGTTCATCTCATGTATTTCATCTCTGCTGCTGTTATTCTTCTGGTGTCCCCTGCCATATAACAATATTGGAGGGGCTAGTGTATTGCATAGTTTTATTCTTGTTTTCCTAGGAGTTCTTTGTAGTCTAAACACATTTAAAATACCTGTAATTTTCAAAAAGTTATTTAATTTATTATCAATGTCCAATTCTCCTTCATAAGATATATTTCCTAAATAGTTAAACAAATTTACTTGTTCTATAATTTTGTTATCTATTACAGTTCTAGTTCTATCTGGATCTCGCCCTTTAAATGCCTTCAATTTTGTTTTCTGTGCAGATGTACTTAAACCATATTCTGTTATGTGATTAATTACCCAATATACTGGTCTACATAATAGCAACTTTTACAATAAAAGAAGTCCTATTTACATCTTGTTTTACTTGTGTTCTTACTTACTGATTCTGTTATCTTATTCAAATATAAAAAAACTCATTTAATGAATAAAAAGGATGATCCAGTAAAAATAACTTTAATTTTCTTTGAAAATCCCTAAAACTATCCAATTGCTTTATTCTAGTTGACATTTTATTGTACAATCTAATTCCCATGTTTATGACACTCCTCTTAAAGAGTGATGTATTACAGCTTGGAACATGGATATCACATTTTCTTCTTGTGTTGTACTCATATATGTCTGAATTCCTTCTTAAATAAGTTTTTCTTTTAATGGAGATCAACACCTCAACGATATAAAATGCAGGTACTGAGAACCTTTAGCTCTTTAAAAATTGGCCTACAAGACTCACTTTTATGCAGTCCTTTAATTGTACAAAGGACCCTTTTTTGTACTTTTAATACCTTTACACTCTTTCTTTCTCCACCCCATAAAATTATACCATACCTTATCAAAGACTGAAATTTTGTAAAATATATATTTCATAACATACATTAGCTTCTCAGTAACAAGATCATATAGGATATCTTGTTTAACTCTGAACATAAAAACTGAATGTGGGTATTCCATTTTAGATTATTTGAGATATTAATTTCTAAGAACTTAACTATAGATGTGTGATTTCAACATTTTTAAAACTATCTTAGGCATAACTAAATTACAAGTTTTGTTCAAGTGAAATAGCATTACCTCTGTTTTATCAGTACTAATGATAAGGCTGTTTGTTACTTGAGAACCAAGTTTCAAACTGTTTATTACCCAGTTTAGCCTTGCCTGTACAGGATCAATATTTTTGTCTACAGTAAGTATATTAATATCATCAGCAAAGAGGACCAATTTTGCAACCTGGATATTTTAAGGTAAATCATTTATATATAATAAAAACAAAAGGGGCCCGAAAACTGATCCTTGAGGGACTCCATATCTTATTTCTTTACACAAAGACTTACATAACTTTTGGTTTCTACTTGTGTTATCAGTCTTAGATATTTCAACAAATTGTGACCGATACAAAAGATAAGATTCTATCCATGCCTTTATAGTCCCTCTTATTCCACAATACTCTAATTTGTTATGTAATATTCCATTATTTATTACAACATGCACCTTAGTGAGGTCAAAAAATAAACCTAAGATGTGTCAGATTCCTGGATATTTTCAATAAAAATTTGAGTCGTTTCAGTTGACTTATCTCTAAAACCGTGCTGAGCATCTGTCAATATATTATGTTTATTTATAAAAAGTATTAATATACCATAAATCAGCTTTTCTAAAAATTTTGAGAAAACTGATAAAAATGGATATAGGTCTGTGATTACTACTGTCATACCTATCACCCTTTTTGAAAATAGTCGTAATTTTTGCTATTTAAGTCAGTGAAAATCCTTGATTTATGGGAACATTAAAAATAAAGATTAACGGCTTTTTGATAAACTACATTCTTTGACTAAAAATTCTGGTATTTAATCAAATCCAGTCGCAGATTTACCTTTTAATTTATTAAATTCCTTATTTAATTCATCTTCTGTTAAACATCAGGTATTGGTTGCTCAGCAATATGGATTCCAGAAAGTCTTACCGACTGATAATGCTTCCTGTAAGCTTACAAATTCTATTTTAAAAGCATGGAACAAGAAAATGTTATGATTATGGTATTTTTTGTGACTTAGCAATGGCCTTTGACTGTGTGAATCATGAGCTCTTGCTGTTTGAACTGAATTATTATGGTATACAGGCAGAAATTTTAGACTTATTTAAATTATAATTATATAGTAGAAAACAGAGAGCTGAACTGAAATCCTAAAATACATAGAATCTTTGTTCTAACTGGGGAGGTTGTAAACATGTGGTTCCTCACAGCTGTCCTGGGTCCTCTTCTTTTTAACGTATACACCAATGATTTTCCCTTGCAAATGGATTCACTTGCTGAAGTGATAATGTTTGCTGATGACACCAGTATCCTTGTCTCTCATACTGGCTACGATGATTTTATGAAACTGTTTAACCTTGTATGGCTACACATCTCTAAATTTTCCCATGCTAATTAGTTGATATTAAATGTGAAGAAAGCAAGTATCATAAGATTCAATCCTACTAAATTCTCACATTGTCCAGTAAATTTTGTGTATGCTAACCAACCTCCTACTGAGTTAGATACCCTAAAATTTCTTGGTTTGCATCTTGATAACCACATTATGTGGAAGCCTCACATAGATTTTCTACTTTGTAAATTGGGCACTGCTTGCTTCGTTATAAGATTATCCCATGTATTAGGTATTGATGCTATTAAGACTGCATACTAATCATACTTTCACTAACTAAATATGGTATTATTTTCTGGGGAAATTCTACTCCAAAAAGGATGATAAGAATAAAGATTGGAAGAAAGTGTGAGATGTTCCTGTAGAGGTTTATTAAAAAAACCTCATGTTCTATCTGTACCATGGGAATATGTGTTTTCATTGATGTTTACCGTTAATAATCTTGATAATTTGCAGGCTAACTCTGTTGTGCAGGGGATGAATACAGGGAATAAACATCAGTTGCAAAGACCAACTGTGAAACTTCCATGTATACAAAAAGGTATCTTTTACACTAGCATTAAGAGAGAATCTTATTGTTCATACTTCTTATTCTCTACATTAGCTCCTATCCACCAGTCAAATTGCCTGTCTTCTACAACATCAGTAATGTCACCAACAACAATCATAAATGATAGCTCTTAGCCATAATTACATCCTGCTTTGTAATATTTTTATAGTTTCTTTGTATCTATTAGTTGGACAATTGGCCAATATTTCTATCTTTGATATTTCTTTTAGTTTTCACGTGGCACGTAATTCTAATTGCTGTTTTTATTACTTGTATTTTACTGCGTTCTTTTACTCTTGTATCATGTCTGTTATATTTGTTATGTCATTCATGTCTGTATGAAGTTTTGATTTTGACCTGTTATACTCACCTGTCAGTTGACAGATATTGGATTTGTGAAACGTGTGCGTGTGTCAGACAAAGCAACTTCTTCCGCTCTACAAGAATTGCAGATTTCATGTTACAATATTAATCAGACATAGGAAGACAAAACTTACAGATCACATCAAACAATTTATCTTTGAAACAATGACATAACTTGTTCCACACTGTTGATGTGCCATATACGATTGTCAAGCACAGATATATATATCATATCATATTTATTCACCTTCTGTTAGATCCTTACAGATATGGAAACAGTCACAATAATACACAAAAGTGTGCAGTGCATTTGTCATAATGCAATTAAGAAATAAAATACAAGTAAGACAAAAAGGTAATGAATAGTAATAATAAGTTAAGTTACACATTAAATTAGATCTTATAGCTATCAATAGTCAAGTAAAAAAAAAAAACAGAACCATAATCATTAGGATGCTGACTGATAAAATTCATCTAGACTATAGAACGTATGTTCAATAAGGTAATTCTTTAATGTGGATTTGAAAAGCTTGGTATCATTCAACAAAACTTTAATATTTGATGGTAAGTGATTATATATCTTACTTTCAGAATACAGTACTACTTTTTGAACTAATGTTAAGTTTGTATAAGGTACATGTAAGTTGTGGTTGAAACAGGTATTCAAATAATGAATTCAGAATTGCATTGAAATTGACCTCTATTCTTTTTAACAAAAACAAGTGATGAGAAAATGTATTGATGGTTTTGGGTCATGTATTATAAAATTCATTAATACTCCTTCCACACTGGTGACATGTTTCACATTTCTTTCGTTATCAATTTCTGTCTACACCGGAAGTAGGTTATACCGCCTTTCCCCCCTGCAAGGCGCTACACCAAACCTCTTACAACTCCTGAGACAGAGGTTAGATATGGTTTTAAGCGCTTCTGTAACAAAATATATTACTACTTCGTCGCTCGTCACAAAATATTTTCTAGTTCCTTTTCTTCTCAGTTTTTTGCTATGGTGGAGTCGAGGTTTTACCGCTTCTTACCCCCACAAGGCGCTACCCCAAACCTCTTACAACTCCCGAGATAGAGGTTAGATATGATTTTAAGTCATTTCTGTAACAAAATATGTTACTTCTTCCACACTCACCACAAGATGTTTCCTAGTTCCTTTCCTTCTCAATATCTTGCTACGGTGGGGTCGAGGTTTCACCGCCTATTTCCCACTAGACTACAAGCGTCTTTCATACGCTAGTTCGCCATTGTAGTTTCACGCAGTTGCTGCGAGTCACTAATCTCTCCAAATATGGTGCAACAGATTACTCACATCATCAAAGAATATCAGGCTAGACTACGCGAGATGCCTTACATCCCTAAAACACCTTACCGACGTGATTCGCTCGGATATTGCGATGATGCAAATGAACTTTTCCTTGCGTTCTTATTCAGTGCCCACGCTATCCGTATAAGGTTCATAAGGACGTCGGATGAATTCGCAGTAAAGTGCAGTGTAACTCCTGCGATCGTGGATGACCTCGATCGCAGATCTTTCTCTTCAAGTTAGTTTCCGCTGGCGATATAAAAAAGTGATAGTTGTAACCAGGTGTTTTGTATCTTCCGCCATTTTTCTCTCTACGGCTGCTAACATCGCGGATGTAGTGCTCCCACGGATGACTGCGCTTCCCGCCGCCATGTTTGTCCCTGGCCGTCGTTCAGATTTTTCCTGGCATGTGATTCCGTGTAGTTGGGTAGAACCAACTAGTTCGAAGGAGATGCCACCATCTTCATAGTGGAAGTGTTGGGACGATTTACATTCCTCCCAAAGAACGGTACCGATGTTCGAAATAACCGCAACACCACGACAGATAAATCATCCGTGGCAGAAACACATGTTCGTCTGTATTATGAACTATGCGTTATTAATATCAACCCCGATCCATGGTCAATATATAGATACTTTCAACCCATATATTCAAACGTTGGTGGTACTAATCAGTGTACTAGATGTTCTGTTCTTATCAGTACCTTCAATTCATCCGTGGAATCTGTCACAAGGAACTTAAGTTAACTGCAACTTACCTAACTGTGGTAGAAAATGGACTGTCATTAAACTGTTATATCTTTTTACCTCTTAATTTATCTTTGTATTTGTGATGTTCAGTGATATAAACACCATCAAAGTATCACACACTTCGACTCTGTGATCAATGTTCTACAGCAGGTCACCTCCGGGCATGGAGGAAACAAGATGGGTGGGTTTGTGTGTAATAAATGCTGGTACAAGATGTATGATAAGTTATACTGTTTTATTTCCAGGTAAGTGGCGAAAGTTAAGATGTATGAATGTCTGTTGTACCTCAAAACTGTTTCGTTCAATATACTGGTACACTCATTGTAAACTTAATGTGAAGAATTTCAGACTTCATTGTACATGGATATGCGTTCGGTTACAACAAATGTTTACTAATCGTAATTAATCCCAGAATTTGATGAATGAAGTGGACGTACCAGAGGGTTCGGTGTTTACATACCGACTCTCCAATGGAACTCATGTGTTGATTCGCCAGTCATCCGTCGACCAAGGCAAAGGAACAGAAGAACTAGATTGCGATGAAGACGTGCCATTGTTATTTTTGGAGGATGGAGAGATCACGTATAACGGTATTGAAGTAACCATTGTTTTATAACCTTACAGTTTCTTTTTTAAGCTGGACATCCCTTTAAGTGATCATATAACCGTCAACAAAACCAAGTTTTAGTGTCAACACAACTAAGATTTGGTATTGAGCTAATAAACACCAAAACTTAGTTATTTTGACAGTCATACATTATATAATTGCTGTTTCTTACGAAATGTTGCAGTGGACTGGCTGGCAGTCTTCCAGTTTGGTGATGAGAGGTTAAAATCTTGGCCTAAATATAGGTTAACTGTACCCAGGTTTTTTGTGGTTCCCATACATCCAGCAGACATGAGTACCTTCCAGAGTTAACTTTCAGAATGTGGTGACATTTGTACGTGAGAGAATCGTTGAAGAAAATTGTCTGAATATGTAAATTCGGGATCTTTTTTTGTTATACCCCTTTACCTGTATTTGAAATGTACGTTGTGTTTGATGGATTTATGCGAACAGAAATTATAAGTAAACCCAACATTAGAACCTTCTTTCCTACAGAATTAATTCTGTTAATTTGAGGCTTTGATGTTAGTAATGTGATTTCTGAGGACAGGTTTGAATTTACAAGCGAATTATTTTATTTTCTGGCAGTAACAACATAGACACCTATGATGCCCCACCATACATGCTTCCTGAAACATTACCTGTCATGTTGTATCCATAATAACTTTCATCTTATGTATCAAAGTATCTTTGTTGCTAATTTCTGATATTGTTAGAACATGTGATTTCAGTTTTGGGGGTTTAACCACTGATTTGGTTCACTGACGGCTCTAGGGCTAACTCAGGGACAGGGTCTGGCATTTTTGGCCTGAGACCAAATAGAAGCTTTATCTTCCCACTGGGTAAATTTGCCACAGTTTTTCAAACTGAAATATATGCCATTCTAAAATGTGCATCCAAAAAAATAAGAAGGGCCTACAAGAATAAACAAATTCTTATTTTTTCTGATACCCAGGCTGCACTTAAGGCACTTAGCAGCCCAAAAGTGACCTCAGGACTGGTTGCAGAGTGCCTGGATGCTCTCTCAGCATTGCCTAGAGTGAATGAGGTTACCCTCGCCTGGGTGCCGGGGCACTGGGGCATTTCTGGCAATGAGGAAGCTGATAAGCTTGCTAGACAAGCGTCAGCCATGATGTTACTTGGTCCAGAGCCAGCTCTTGGCATACCTAAGTGTTCGGTAAGAGAAGCAATTCAGAACTGGACTGAGGTGCAACATCATAGAGCCTGGATAGATATGCCAGGCCTCAGACATGGCAAACTATTTATAAGTAGACCATGTAATAAAAGAACTGACGACCTACTTAAGTTAAGTAGGCATCAGCTAAAAATGGTAACTGCGATCTACAGAGGGCATGCTCCTGTAAGGGGGCATCTGTATACTATGGGCCTGTTTGATTGGGATCCAATCTGCAGATTCTGTGGGATGGAGATTGAAACAGTGCAGTACATTATTTGCTGCTGCGAGGCGTTGGCTCGTCAGCGTTATAGTGTCTTTGGGAGGCTGATTGTCGAACCAAAAGACATAAGCACAGCTTCAGTAAGGGACCTTTGCCTCTTCAATGAGGCGCAGGGTTATTGAATCTGTGCTGAATGAAATATTAGGGCTGCACAGTAAGCCTAAGGCTACGGTGCATCCGCATCATAAGCCGACAGGCCCTAAAAAGAAGAAGAAAAGAAGAAGAAGTATCCATACCAGTTTTCAGGCCAACCCAACCTCTCATGGTTATGTAGAGCTCTTCCCCAGGGGTAAAGTAGCCAGGTTTTGGATGTGACAGCTGACTTCTGCCTAATGAAGCAGTTCAGACTGTGTGGCCCTATGCTTCCATTGCATCATATGTCTGCATGGCATAATGCATAATTTTGCACATGACAACCTCGTATTTACTTTTTTTTTTTGTTTAATGAATTACTGTTAGTATGTTGCATGCTTTGGAAGTTATGTGGTTTCACCTATGTGTGATTATTCCAATGCTGCTAAGTTATGTTCTGTTTGGAATTTGGGTGCTTATTACTTTGCTCTGATGTCACTGAATTGTTAAGAGGGAAGAGTTCAGAGTTGATATAAATATGGGATAATGTAGTGATTGGTAGACATATAGAAATAACTTAAACCCTTGAAGAGACTTCTGGATACGTGAGACCGGAACGAGTCAACAAGTGGCCCAACTCCATGACAGATATGTTATGATGATGATGATGTACTGATTTGAACAGTTCCACTCCCAAGTGTTCAGTTTATTGAACTGTTACTTGTTTGTAGCTGGAGGTAGTATAAGTGGCCAAAGCAAGGAGGTTGTCACTTTATATCATATAGTGTGATGCTTAGATGTACATGACAAATATGTTGGATTGACAGAATGTTACATGAAGATTTCTGTCATCTGAGATGTGATGCCATGTAGCCTGTGGTAAAAATGTACCAAATTTTTTGGATTGTAATTCCTCTGGCTTCATGGTACAAAACTAAGATGTATAGAGCACAGAAGCTTGCATGACATCATGTTTCAGAGCACAGTAATCCCCATGATGAAAATCTCATATCTCATGCAGATTGTTGTGTGTTCAGTTGCCACAAATGTAATTTAATGTGCTGTATAGGCACTGAGATCCTGCAGACAGAACTTCTGGATCAGACATCAGATGGTAGCAGTTATCTTCTGCCAGACAAGCTCCCTGAAGTTACCACAGTTAAGGTACAAGCAAAGAAGAACAACACACCACAAAGTGGCCCACAGGTAAAGGAGTGGCCTTGATGCAGTGGTGGCATTTTAGCCAAAAGTTTCCTTTTGCCCCTGTTTTGTAAAGGTGGCTAACTGCGTGTTTGAATTACGTTGTGTTATGTGTAGCAGATCATTTAACTAATGGTCCTGTATGATATGTAAAAGATGACAACTGCATTTTCAAGAGTAACCAAGATAGGTGGGGGATATCCTACCTATCATAGCATTTATAATATGTAAAACAGAGGCATATAATTTCTTCTCCTGTAAAATTGATGTTGTGTGGGTTGTCCCCTTTTTACAAAATAGGGGTGATTTTTCAAGGTGTTGTCCAGACCATGTGTGTGTGTGTCAGGCTTAAGCTTAACTTTGGCTTGTGTGTGTTTGTAAATGTCGGTAGCCTCATCAGGCTAACCAGTCTATGAGTTGAATTTCTAGGCTCTGAGGGTTCAGCACTCAAGAGTAGATTTAACACACCCATGACTAATGAGAAGAAAGTGAACAGAGTTGGGGCAGCACCAAGTGAGGCAAATGCTTCTTGCATAGTGCCACACATGTCTTCCCAGTGTTATTACAAGTGCTACTGCTGCATTGACCACCATCACCATGAAGGAATTGTACATATTTCCACAATTGGTAAATTGGTGTGATATAACATGTATGCACACTTCTAATTGAATCAAACTGTTGAATTTTGGTGTTATGGTTATAAAGGGTAAAGCAGTCCCATTACAGGCCTGGATTGGCCCAGAGGGTTCCAGGAAGTTAAGGTTCCCAGATTTCATGACAACGGCACAGGATGGTGGTAAGGTTGTCAGCCTTACGCACTGGCCGTCTTTACCCCCAGGAAATGCTCCTGGTACTCATTTCTGTTAGAGGCTGAGTCAACCCCAGGGCCGTAGTGTGATTGGAAGGAGGTGTTATGGTTATGGTTACAGAAATATTGCACTCAACAAGTTTATAGTTCTTATGGTGTGTGAATTCATCTCCACACACTTTTAAGGATGCATGTAATTTATTACCAGTATGTGGTCTTATGTAGTTTTGTCCATGAAATTGATTTTAAGTCCATTACTTGCCTCATGTCAGTGCAGTGTGTTCGTTTGTAGCAATTCATGTTGACAGTATTCTGTGACATGCATAGATACCATGTTTGAGTATTCCATATAAACAGAACATTATGTTATTGTTATATTTTTTGCTGTAATTTGCTTATAGATGTTGATCTTTCCATGTATTTCAGCATGTCAGTGAGCTAAACAACCAGCAGAAAAATGTGAAAGTGGAGAAAGTTTTGAAAGAGGAGAGTGTGACATTGGATATATTGGAAGATTTTGTGGAGCTGGTGACATCATATAAATGTCGCATATGCCCCTTTGCAACACCAGACCAGCAGGAATTGCTGCAGCACTTCAGATTTCAACATATGCAGGTTAGGATTAAAATCAGCTTTTTGAATGTGCTAATGGCAATTGGTTATGGTATGCTTGTATATCAGGTGAGTGACTGAAGAAGCAATAGTTGGCTTGTTCCTTTTCTGTTGTGTCATATAAATTTCTTTGTAATTTAATTCATGTTTTCGTAGTAGGTAAATTTAGATTATAATAATATTTTGAAGTACTTTGGAGTCAGGGTAGCATTCTTCAGTACACTAACTAGGCTGCAAGCTTAATGGTCTGGGATTCGAATCCCAGTAGGGGCAAGAGATTTTTTTAATTTCCGAAATGTCTAGACTGGTGCTGGGGCCTACCCAGCCTTCTATTCAGTGGGTACTGGAGTTCTTTCCTGGGTGTAAAGTAAACCTCTCACTGCCTAGTGCCAAGGTTAAGAATGAGTGGATCTACACCTCTGTTTCCCCTGTATGCTTTCATGATGTGGATAGGGAAAACCC
>Ga0131853_10016210_pt1 | contig 13608 bp, 12 predicted proteins | sample TergutLab28metaG_FD_92764 | JGI IMG/M metagenome (GOLD analysis project Ga0131853, IMG submission 92764) | Labiotermes labralis P1 segment gut microbial communities from Petit-Saut dam, French Guiana - Lab288 P1 (version 2) (version 2) | ecosystem: Host-associated > Arthropoda: Insects >... | reverse complement strand
ATATTTGCTGAAAGCCAATTAGGTGTAGGGACTACTATGACTTTGCAGTTTCCGAAATAGGTGTGTTGATATGATAAGAAATATATTAAAAAAAACATACAAAACGTTTGCGATAATAATTCTGACATTGTTAGCAATTTATTTAACAGGTCAGCTTTGGTTTGTTGAAATAGCCGGGAGGGATATTGGATACACTGCCCGGTCATTTTTCCCAAATAACAGAATAAATATCGACGACATAAGAACAGGGCAGCTTGCGATGCCATTCAGAATTATAGCAGGATCTGAAGATAATGTATACACGATAATTTACAATAACTTAAGCGAAAGTGAACAAAAAAGAGTCGCGGATGAGCTTATGTTTGAAGTTTTGTCGAATGGCGCTTTCATATCAGCATTCCCACTTGATTATTCAGAGCTTTTGCTTGGAAATGTTATTATCTATGAATATGCTGTCAGCTTGCCTTCTGATGCGTTTGCGCGAAGCTTCGGGCTTCGTCAGGGCATTGTCAGCAGTAGGTTAAGCGAGTTTGACAAAATAATTCTAAAGCAGAACAATGTCGAAAGAAGCGCGCTTTCTGTGATATTTGTCAACATGAACTTGAGCGAATCTTTTGAGTTTGTTTACAGAAATCCCGCTTTGACGGCGCTTTTTACGAGCAGCTTTGATAATTTGACCGAAAGCACACATCGGGTAACCTACATTTCTTCGGTGCAACAAGGGTACACGATGTTTAGCGATAATGTCTTTATCCCTGTTTGGGGTGATGATTATTTTGTATACAGCATGGTTATTCCCGAAAACCCGTATTTAGAAAACGGCCTTTTGCATTTGAACACGATCGCGGATAGAGTTAGCATGTTTTTCGACAGACCGGCTTCAAAATGGAGCGGGCTTCAAAACAACGTTTTCACGTTTAGCCAAGGAAATACCGTTGTGAAATATCACCCGAATAACGTCTTGGAATATTCATATTATGGTGCATTTTCGCAAAACGCAACGCCTTCTTTCGAAACGGATTTTTATATAGCGCTTAATTTTATGCAAAGAGATGCTATGCTGACAGGGGAGTTTCACCTCGCTGCTTTTAGGTCAAATGCTACGCAAAGCATTTTCTATTTTAATTATGCCGTAAACGACTTCCCCGTTAAGCTTTCAAGTGTGGTAGCAGGCGAAACAGGCTTGAGCCACCCAATTGAAGTGACAGTTGAAAACGGTACTGTAAGAAGATACAGAAAGCTAGCGGTCAGCTTTAACCACGAAGTACAAATTCAAAGTTACGCTAATATAAGCTTTGATGAGCATATCGGATTATTTGTATCAGGCAATGAAAATAATCAAATGCTGTTTGACAATGTTTTGCTTGCCTACATTTTAGACAGAAGCAATCAACTGTCTCTTAATTGGTTTTCAATTATGGATGGCATTGCCCACTCACAGCCGGCAAGATAGAGGATTAGGATGGACACAGAACGCGCAAAAAATTTGACAATCATCTTTTTAATCATCCTCAATTTGATGTTGGTTTCTTTATTATGGATAATAACGCCCGGCTATAGAATCACAAATAGGCAAGAAAGCGCGATTTTAACGCTTTTGGAGCAAAATAATATAGTTCTTAACGCAGAGCTCATAAGGGACTTTAGGCCGATGAGGTCGCTTCTTGTCGCCTCATCTTTGCACGAGCCGGAGGCGATTGCATATTTGCTTTTAGGGGATCTTCAAAATGTACAAGTAATCAACGAGTTTGACCGTGTTTTTTTCATTCGTGATAATGGGGACTCAGTTTCCAACTTAGAAATTCAAGATAGTTTTTTTCATATAATATTTGGGAATCCATGGAATGAAGGCAGCTCTGTTATTGACAATTCGGAAAGTGCAATCACTTTAAGCGAACAATTTTTGCAAACGATAGAACATCTTTTCCCCGACTTTGTATTTTATACAATTACAGAAGATGAGCATTGGGGAGATTTTATCGTAGAGTATCGCAGAGTTTTTAATGATCGAATTGTGTACAGTGATTTTTTAAGATTTTACGTTGACGAATTTGGTATAATCGAAATAGACTGTCACTATGTACATATCGAAGGGATTGATTTAACACAAAGGGAAATTCGGCCCGTTGACGAAGCGCTGTATTCTTTAATATTTGAGCTTCATGAGTTGGGCGCGTTCATGTTTGGCGATATAGAAATAGCAGGCATTTCGCTTGTGTACTATCAAAGCATAGCGGGAGCATTTGAAGGTGCGGTTGGGATGGCTGTTCCTTGCTACAAATTTTATGTAAATATTTACGGTTGGCCTACAATTACGATAATTATTGACGCGGCAACCGCAAACGTTATTAGGGGGTAAGATTTATGCATTTTGCAGATATTATAATGCTTAGCGCTACGGCATTTTGCTTGATTTTTTTTATAATCAGGGCGGCAATGTCACTTTTTTATATCCAAAAAGGTGTTAAGACAGAAGCTGCAATAACAAATTGTGAAAAAACTATAATCAAAAAGTCAAATTGTATTGACAAAGAAGATGTTACGGCGAATAAGTACAGTTATAGCTATAATGTGGGCAATGTCTCGCTTAAAGGCGAAATAGCCGGGCTTTATTCAGAAGACAAATTTTCTATCGGAGACTTAATAGAAATTAGATATTTGTCTGATAACCCGGCTAAATCAAGATATTACCCTATTAAAGACTTTATGCAGTTTGAAATCCCGTTTTTAGTAATAGGAGCTGCGCTTGTTGCAACAGTGCTCGTTAGAATTTTCGTTTGGCAAATGTGGTCCTAATCATTGTGTCTCTTTTGCTTGCATAGTTTTAAAAGCTGTATAGCCTGCATCAAATGCTATGCCAAGAAGTATTAAAACTAAAAAGTATGATTGTGCATTTGTTATAAGGTTGACCGCGGTATCGCTCACATCATCAAATATGTTAGTTAAGGCATAAATAGCATCGGGATTAAAAACTTGCCGCCTGGTGAACATGAATACAAAAAGTCCGGCTTCTATAATGTTAGAGATTAAATTTACTATCATCACTCTTGTAGTATACCTTTTTTCAAGCAGACCAAATGCTGAATCGATTATCCCAACTCCTGCAATTGCTACGAGGATATACCAGTAGTTTCTAAGCATTTCAATGTTAAAGACCGGAACTTGAACTCCATCTTTAAAAATAGACATTGACCCGGGTATGCCCAAAAACAGTACAATAAATAATACGCTAAAGCCGATGGTCCAAATGCAATCCCACTTTGAAATCTCGTTTGATTTTTTGGATACCTCGGGCAGATCAAGCAAGTTTTCGGCCTCTGATTCAACTCGTATACCTTTATAATACAAAACGGCAAAAATCAATGTAACAATTCCGAAGGCTGTAAAGAAATTGCTTATAAGTTCAGGGATAAGCTCAAGTACAAATACAATATAATTGCTTGGCGGTCGAGAAAAAAACAATGTTATGTGGTTTATAAATGAAATTATAATCGTAATGACTGCGGCAAGTTTTAACCACCATAAATAAGAGCTGAAATGCGGCTCGCCTATAAGGCAGTCTTGCGCATTGCCTTTATATTTTACCGCAAGCTCATGCGGTGTGCCAAGTTCTGTTAAGACCATCAAAACATCTTTTTCAGACGGAACTAGAGAACCGCAACGTTCTTCAAGCATATCAGAAATTATCGAATTAAGTTCGTCAGAAACGTCTTTTCTAAGCTTTCTGGGGAGCTTTTTGCTGACTGCGTATATATATCTTTCTACTAAGTCATTCTTGCTATTATTCTTCATCGTTTTCTGCCTCCATTTTAATAACTAAGTTTACGTTATTTGTTAAATCTTCCCAAATTACTTCAATTTTTTCAAGCACCTCTTTGCCGCCTTCTGTCAAAACATAATACTTTCGCGGCTTGCTTCCTTCCGTGTCCCACTCGCTTGATAGAAGCCCTTGTGATTCAAGCCGCCGCATAAGAGGGTAAAGCGTGTTTGCCTCGACTGGGATATTAGCATCTTCTAAGTTTTTGACTAAATTATAGCCATACATCGGCTTTTTAAGTTGGCTTAGCGTCAGTAGCGTAAGCGTTCCACGCCTAAGTTCAAGTGCGAGAGTTGTAACGATTTCACTATATTCCAAAATAATACACCTCCTATAATAATTTATAAAAGTTTTATTGTTAAATCAATTATATTGTATGATATACAGTATTGTCAATAGTAAATTTAAAAATTTTTAATTTTATTTTTTGACTTTATTTTGAAAATGAAGTATCATTACGAAAACACATTAAATTTTAGGAGCAAAGTTATGGTACAAATTATAAGGCTTTTTAAATTTGCAAAACCGTGGCGCAAATATCTTATTGCCGCGACTGTTGCGCTGCTTATGACGACATCTATTAACCTGCTAGTGCCGTATATAATTGGTGAAATAATTTCTATAATGGAACAGGGAGATTTCAGCGAGGAAATTAGATCAATCGTGACGCTTGGGGCTATTCTTTTGGGGATTTATTTGCTGCGCGCTTTTACGCAATTTTTTAGCGAATACCTATCGCATATAGCTTCTTGGCGGCTTGTCGCGCGGATTAGGTCGGTTGTTTATGACCATTTTCAAAAACTGTCTATGAGCTACTACAGCGATAAGCAAACGGGTCAGCTTATGTCAAGGGTTGTTAACGACACAAGTCAGTTTGAAAACCTAATAGCCCACGCCATTCCCGACGTTATTACAAATGTCTTGACTCTTATCGGCGTTTTGGTCATTATGCTTTTTATCAATCCGCTGCTTGCGCTTTTAGTTTGTATTCCAATTCCGCTTATTTCGCTTATGATTTTTATTCTGAGAAAAATGCGCAAGCATTTCAGAGTTGCTCAGGAAGAGCTTGCAGATTTGAACGGGGTTTTGCAAGATAATTTCTCGGGAATTAAAGAAATACAGATTTTTAACAAACAATATCATGAATATTGCAGAGTTGATAGAAAAAGCGCGGCATATTCAGAATCAATATTACGAGCATTATTTCTCGTTGGTATTTTGCACCCGTTTGTTGCATTTACGACATCAATTGGAACGGTAATTGTGTTAATCGCAGGACCGATTATCGCGATTAACACAGGGCTTGAAATTGCTGATGTTGTAAGGTTTTTACTGTATCTGAATCTGCTTTATGCCCCGATTTCAGCCCTCACCAGAACAGCTGAAAGCATCCAGCAAGCGCTCGCCGGAGCGGAGCGAGTTTTTGAAATTCTTGATACAGAGCCGGATATTAAAGATTCGCATGATGCAGTCGAAGCAGGTAAGCTGACAGGCCAAATCGAGCTCAAAAATGTCTCGTTTTCTTATGAGGATGAAATTCCTGTGCTTGATAATATAAGCTTTAAGGCTAAGCCGGGTGAGATGGTTGCTCTCGTTGGCCCTACAGGCGTCGGTAAGACAACAATTTCAGGGCTTATCGCTAGATTCCACGACCCAAAAGACGGTCAAATTTTAATGGACGGCATAGATATCAAGAAAATGACGCTTGAAAGCTTGCGCAGCAATTTGAGCGTAGTGCTACAAGATGTGTTTTTATTTAACGGAACGATTACTGATAACATTACATACGGCTGTCCGGGAGCGACGGCAGACGAAATTAAAAATGCAACGGAGGCAGCTTGTATAGATAAATTTATAGAGTCGCTTCCTGCTGGTTATAATACGATAGTAGGGGAGCGGGGCGTGAAGTTAAGCGGCGGGCAGAAACAGCGCATTTCGATCGCGAGATCAATACTTAGAAATTCGCCTTTTTTAATACTGGATGAGGCGACTTCCGCCGTTGACACGGAAACAGAGCGCGAAGTGCAAAATGCGATAAACCAAATAGCCGGCACACGGACGCTTATAGTTATCGCTCACAGATTATCAACGATTCGCAGGGCGGATAAAATTATCGTGCTTGAAAATGGTAAAATAGTTGAAATGGGCAGCCATGACGAATTGCTTAATAAAAACGGAGCGTACGCGGCGCTTTGTAATACGCAAAGTCTCGGCTAGTTTATTGAACCCCGATTAGAGTTTTCTGGCGAAAACTCTAATCATCCGGGCCGCTTGGGCGAGCAGTTGCCTCAGGCAACGACCAGACCCTTTAGAAAGGGGGTGCTCCACCAAAATGCAGGAATGATTTGATAGGTGGAGCAATAATTAATAGGAGGATTTTTATGGTTATATCCCAAAAGAAACGAAATGAAATAGACGATAAGTTTAAGTGGAGCATAGACAATCTGTTTGAAACCGACGAAAAATGGAGCAAAGAATATGAAAGGCTTGAGTTAGAAATACCGAAAATCGAAGCTTTCAAAGGCAAGCTCAAAGACGCCGATATGATTTTAAAATGTATTGAAATGGAATTAGGCATAATGAAAGATATACACCGAGTTTATGTCTATGCTAATATGAAATCACATGAGGATGGCGGGAACTCAAAGTATCAAGGCTTCGCGACCCAGTCAGACTCTCTTCTTGTACTTGCAACAGAGGCCTTTTCTTTTATAAATCCCGAGATTTTAGCGCTTGATGAGGCATTTTTACGAGATATGATTGATAATGACAACAGGCTAGCTTTTTATCGTCATTCTTTTGATGATTTATTGCGGGGGCGCAAACATATTCTATCTGAAGAGATTGAAGCGATTCTTGCGGCAACGGGCGATATGTCGGGCGCTATGGAAAACGCGTACTCAATGCTGTGTGACGCTGATATGAAATTTGGAATGGTCAAAGACGAAAACGGCAACGATGTTGAGTTGACTCACGGCAAATATCTTTCGTTTATGGAGTCAAAAAATCGCGATGTCAGAAAAAATGCGCATGATGCGATGTATACGCAGTATCAAGCACATAAAAACGCGATTGCCGCGTTGTATTCAAGCAGTGTTAAAAAAGATTTGTTTTACTCCAAAGCGCGTAAGCATTCTTCATGCGTAGAACACGCACTTTTTGAGCGCAATATACCTAAAGAAGTTGTGGCAAATCTAATTAAAACAGTACATGAATACTTGCCGGCGCTGCAAAAATATCTGCAAATTCGCAAAAAATCTCTTGGACTTTCGGAGCTTCAGCCATATGATCTTTATGTGCAATTTGTGGATGATTTTGATTCTACTGTCGAGTACGATAAGGCAAAAGAATTGATTATCAAAGGCCTTGCACCACTTGGCGATGAATATATCGATGTACTTAAACGATCGTTTGAAAGCGGTTGGATTGATGTTTACGAAAACGAAGGCAAGCATAGCGGAGCATACTCATGGGGAGCCTATGGATGCCATCCTTTTGTACTTATGAATTACGACAATAGGATGTATGACATGTTTACGTTAGCGCATGAAATGGGCCACGCACTGCATAGCCACTACTCATGGACAACACAGCCGTACATCTATTCAGGCTATTCAATATTTAATGCAGAAGTAGCCTCGACTGTTAACGAGACGTTATTGATTGACTATTTGTTGAAAAATGCCGCCGATAAAAATGAAGAAAAGTATTTGACAAACCACTTTATCGACGGGTTCAAAGGGACCGTTTTTAGGCAGACGATGTTTGCCGAATTTGAAATGAAAACTCATGAACTTGTCGAAAATGGCGAAGCGTTGACTGTTGACTTGCTTTGCGAGACATACGCTAAACTTCTTAAAAAATACTTTGGCGACGAAATGATAGTTAATGATAACATCGCTATGGAATGGGCGCGAATACCGCATTTCTATAACCCATTTTATGTGTTTCAATATGCAACCGGGTACTCAGCGGCAATTGCATTATCGCAGAAGATTCTTAAAAAAGGCTCGCCGGCTGTAAAAGATTATATAGACTTTTTAAAAAGCGGAGGAAGTGACTACTCAATCGACCTGCTTAAAAAAGGCGGCGTTGATATGTCAAAACCGGAGCCGGTCAGAGCTGCGCTCGACGTGTTTACAGGCTTGGTTGAGAAGCTTGAAGGGCTTTCGTAAGAATTTCGCGCATTTCGTTAAAGCTTTCAGCTTTAAAAATTTGCTGCTTGATTTTGGCAGAGCCGCTAGCGCCTTTAATATAGTGAGGAAGATGTTTTCGCATTTCACGAACGGCGGTATATTCACCTTTATGAGTAATTAACATTTCAAAATGGCGGAGAGCGACACTAATCCTCTCTGCCATTTCCGGTTCGGGTAGAATTTCGCCTGTTTTTAAATAATGGGCAATACGAGTGAATATCCAAGGATTGCTATGTGCCGCACGTCCAATCATAATCGCGTCGCAGCCTGTCTCGTCGAGCATTTTTTTTGCACTAATCGGGCCGGTTACATCTCCGTTACCCGTTAAAGGAATACTAACAGATTTCTTTACCTTTTTAATCATATCCCAGTCGGCATTGCCGCTGTAGTACATGCAGCGTGTCCGAGCGTGAACAGTTAGCATGTCCGCGCCGTTTGCTTCGATGATTTTTGCAACTTCAACAGCGTTTACATTCTCTTTATTGAAGCCCAAACGGATTTTTGCACTAATTGGCTTGTTGGTTGCATTTCGCATTGCAAGCACAATTTCGCCGATTAATTCAGGCTTTAGCATAAGTGCGCTTCCGTCGCCATTTTTGACAATTTTTGGTGCAGGGCATCCGAAGTTTACATCGTACATATCGATTTTACAATGCTCTATCCTTTTAATTGCCTCAGTAAACTCATCGGGTTCATGTCCAAAAAGCTGTACAGCTATTGGATGTTCGTTTTCTGAAATCGCAAGCAATTCATTTGTGTTTTCATTTTCATAATTAATACCTTTGATGCTGACCATTTCGCTGAACACAAGCCCTGCCCCAAATTCTTTTGCAAGCAAACGAAAAGGCAAGTCTGTTATGCCTGCCATAGGGGCTGAAAATATGTTGTTTTCTAATGTGAGGTTTCCTATATTCAATTCATATATCCTCAAGCATGACTTGAACACTGTCTGAATTATCAGGTTCAGACTCAGGCAAGCCGCTGCTAATTTCTTTTACCATTTCATCCAAAGTTGTAAATCCAAAATGCCGCAAAAAATCACTTGTCGTGCCAAATGCGATAGGTCGTCCGGGCATGTCAAGTCTTCCGGTTTCTTCTACTAAATTGAGTTCTATAAGACGATTAACAGCGTGATCTGCCGACACACCACGTATTTCTTCAATTTGCGGTCTTGAAATCGGTTGCTTAAACGCGATAATAGCAAGCGTTTCCATAAGAGTTTGTGTAAGAGCTTTCTTTTTCGGTTTTATATAAAGTTTTTTGATTACGTCAAAATAAAGCGGATTCGTGTGCATTTGATAGCAGCCGCCAGTTTCGGTAATTAGAATTCCTGCATTTGTTTCAGCATATTTTTTCATAAGGCTTTTAACTGATTGCTTTACAATTAAAATGTTGGTTTCAAGCGCATCAGCAATATCAGCAGCAGCAACAGGCTCGCCGGCGGCAAACAGTATAGCCTCTATAGACTTTTCGTAGACCAACACGGCTATAAATTCTCCTTTTGGCCTAATTTACGTTCTGTTCCATTTAGGATTTTGACGATATTATCTTTATGTCTAAACCAACCAAGCGCACAGATGGCGCCTGCAATTGCAATTTCTTCGTGCCCAAATTCAAAAAACCACATAAGAACCGGAAACGCGACGAGTAAACTTAACGAGCCAAGCGAAACGTATTTTTTGAAAGAGATTGCGATGACAGCCAAAAGATAACATAAAATGGCGATAGAAAAATTAAGTGCGAAAATAACACCAATTGTACAGGCGGCGCCTTTTCCGCCTTTGAATTTCAAAAATACAGGAAAATTATGACCCAAAACAGCGCCGAAACCTGCATACATCATAGGTAAAAAATCGGGCGTTATATCATAATCAATAACTGAAAACGCTGTAGCTCCGCCAAAAATATATGCCGCTAAAACTGCCGCCGCTATGGACTTTAAAATGTCAACAATGAAAACGAAAATCCCAAATTTCGCGCCGAACATCCGAACTACGTTTGTTGCTCCCGCATTGCCGCTTCCGTGGTCGCGAATGTCAGTTTTTTTGAAGATTTTTCCTACGAAGTATGCTGTTTGAAAACAGCCGAACAGATAGCCTATTAGCAGGCAGGCAAGTCTGAACATAATGGATCCCCCCAAGTAAAGTTTGTTAATCTTTTCAAACTTCATTCACCCCCTTAAAAAGGAGTTGTGGCGATAAATATAGGAATGACGCCGTAGGGTGAGAATCAAAACTACTGATGACACACCCTAATAATATGAAAAATCCCTATTCATTTCTGTTTCTTGCGATAAAATGTATCGGAGTGCCTGAAAAGCCAAATGCTTCACGCAGTTGGTTTTCCAAATATCTTTTGTATGAAAAGTGCAGAAGTTCTTTGTCATTTACGAAAAGCACGAATGTCGGCGGGCGAACTGAAACTTGAGTCATGTAGTAAATACGAAGCGGACGCCCTTTATCTGATGGGGGCTGATTCATCGACGTTGCTTCAAGTAGAACATCGTTTAAAAGCCCGGTCGTAACGCGGCGAGATGCGTTTTCGCTTACTGCGACGATATTATCGAAAAGCTTAACAACTCTTTGTCCTGTCTGCGCAGAAATGAACATCATTGGCGCGTAGGGCATGTAACTAAGAGTGTTACGAATGTCTTTTTCATATCCGCGCATAGTTTTATCATCTTTTTCAATCAAATCCCATTTGTTTACGACGATAATGGCGGCCTTGCCTGCTTCATGGGCGATCCCGGCGATTTTTGTGTCCTGCTCGGTTATGCCTTCTTCCGCACTAATCATCAAAATACAAACATCGGCACGTTCCACAGCGGCAATCGCGCGCACGATTGAGTATCTTTCGATATTTTCTTTAATTTTATTACGTTTTCGCATCCCTGCCGTGTCAATAAACATAAACTTCTGTCCGTCTTTTTCGAAATATGTATCGACAGCATCTCGTGTTGTGCCTGCGGCTTCGCTTACGATAAGGCGTTCTTCGCCAAGTATTTTGTTGATAAGTGACGATTTTCCGACGTTTGGCTTTCCGATTACCGCAACTTTTATTATATCGTCCTCTGGCTCGTCGCCTAAATCCTCCGGAAAATGCGCAACAACATTATCAAGCATGTCACCAAGCCCAAGAGCTTGCCCTGCTGAAATCGGAACCGGATCCCCGAGTGCAAGCGCATAGAACTCATAAATGTCATAGTTCTCTTTGCGCATATCATCAATTTTATTTACAACTAAAACAACAGGTTTTTTAGCTTTTCGAAGCAGATTCGCAACATTTTGATCGTCGTCGGTAATGCCTGCTTTGACGTCAACGACAAACATTATAACATCCGCTGTATCGATTGCTATTTCAGCCTGCGTGCGCATTTTTTTGTATATTTCATCGTCAGATGACGGGTCAAGCCCGCCTGTATCAATTAGCGTGAAATTATGTTTAAGCCAGTCGCAATCGGCATAAATTCTATCTCTTGTGACACCGGGCGTATTTTCGACGATACTTATTCGCTCGCCTGCAAGCCGATTAAAAAGCGTTGACTTGCCAACGTTCGGGCGTCCGACTATTGCTACTATTGGTTTTGGCATCGTGCTCTCCTTTCGTCCTAAAAGCCGTCCAAAGCGGCCAATGATTATCTTTGCTTTTGGGGTAGATAAGAGCAAGGATATATCTGCGCGAGGACGGCTCTAGAGCTTTTTGTTTCGTGCTTTAAATGCTTTATTTCATAATTTTATTTCGCATAGTCGATTATTCTTGACTCACGGATTAAATGTACTTTAATTTGCCCCGGATATTCAAGCTCACTTTCAATTTGCTTTGCTACATTACGCGCGACAACAGGCATTTCATTTTCTGGAACTTCTTCAGGTATGATAATGATTCTAAGTTCTCGCCCTGCTTGAATCGCGAATGATTTTTCAACGCCTTTGAAATTATCGGCAATTTCTTCAAGCTTTTGAAGTCGCTTAATGTAAGATTCAAGCGTTTCACGCCTTGCACCCGGCCTGGAAGCCGAAACTGCATCAGCCGCCTGTGTAATTATCGAAATAATATTTGTAGGTTCAACGTCACCATGATGCGATTCTATGGCATTTATTATAATCGGTGACTCTTTATACTTTTTGCATAAAGCCGAACCGATTGTAATATGCGATCCTTCAACATCGTGGTCAACTGATTTGCCGATGTCGTGCAAAAGCCCTGCACGCTTAGCAACCGTTACATCAAGCCCAAGCTCCGCAGCGATAATACCGCATAAATGCGAAACTTCGATTGCATGTCTGAGAACGTTTTGCCCATAACTTGTTCTGAACTTCATTTTGCCGAGAAGTCTGATAAGATCAGGATGGAGGCCATGCACGCCTGTTTCAAACGTAGCAGCCTCACCTTCTTCTCTAATTGTGGCTTCGACTTCTTTTTTAGCCTTTTCGACCATTTCTTCGATTCTTGCAGGATGAACTCGACCGTCAACGATAAGCTTTTCAAGCGCCAAACGCGCAATTTCGCGTCGCATCGGGTCAAACCCTGATAATATAACTGCTTCAGGTGTGTCATCGATTATAAAATCTATTCCTGTGAGCGATTCAAGAGTTCTGATGTTTCGCCCTTCTCGTCCGATTATACGGCCTTTCATTTCATCGTTTGGCAAGTTAACGACCGATACTGTTGTTTCGGCGATATGGTCAACTGCACAGCGCTGGATAGAATTGACCAAAATTTCCCGGCCTTTTTTATCGCATTCTTGTTTTGCTTTTTGCTCGTAATCTTTAATAATTTTTGCTGTTTCTACTTTAATTTCGCTTTCAACTGCTACAAGCAGCTGATCTTTGGCCTGTTCGCGCGTTAAACCTGAAATGCGCTCCAGTTCTAACGTGTGCCCTTCAATTATTTTGTCAACTTCTGCTTTTTGCTCTTCGAGCTGCTTAATTTTTGCTTGCATTTGCTCGTCTTTTCTCTCAACAGCTTCTGCCTTTTTATCGAGATTTTCTTCTTTTTGTGTTATCCGTCGTTCTTGCTTTTGTACTTCATTTCTGCGTTCTTTAACTTCGCGTTCAAGTTCGTTTTTTGCTTTAATGTTTTCTTCCTTCGCTTCAAGGAGTAATTCCTTGCGGGTTGCTTCGGCAAGCCTTCTCGCCTCTTCTATAATAAAGGCCGCTTCTTTTTCAATGGAGCCAAATTTAGCCTCCGCGACTCTCTTCCTATACGCAATTCCGACAAAAGTACCTACAATGATAGAGCAAAGGGAAGAAACAACAGCGATCAAAATTACTGTTACTGTCGGCATATTATTAAATATGCACCTCCCTGTATATTATAAAATGGAAAAGCCCATAAAAACAAGGCTATAGCCCATATTCTTAAGTATTGTATAATGTTTTTAAGCGTATGTCAAGCGAAAGAGGCGGGTTATATTTTTATTTTTGTTATATTTGCGCCGAGTGAAATTTATGTTATAATAAAAGGTAAAAGTGGGTGAGGGAAAATAGTTTGAAACAAACTTCAGTAAAATTCAGCATAGCAAATAAGCCACAATAATGGCAAAAGATGGAGTTGTGCTGCGCCCTATGCAATCAAATCATCTTTGGTGATACT
>Ga0131853_10016209_pt1 | contig 13609 bp, 7 predicted proteins | sample TergutLab28metaG_FD_92764 | JGI IMG/M metagenome (GOLD analysis project Ga0131853, IMG submission 92764) | Labiotermes labralis P1 segment gut microbial communities from Petit-Saut dam, French Guiana - Lab288 P1 (version 2) (version 2) | ecosystem: Host-associated > Arthropoda: Insects >... | reverse complement strand
ATAGAGCACCTGTAAGGTATGTAACAAAAACTTGGAGTGTTGTTCTATTAAATAAAAAAATACATATACTCCTATCTCAAGTGTATTGTGTATGACAAGTTGTTAAAACTCCGGCAATCATTTTGAATAACCCTGTACACGGAATATACAATAGTGTAAGAAAGAAAGTCACTTTTCCAGTACCGGCATCATTAGTGTTTCTTTTGAAAGTAGTCACGGATTTAAAATTTGTGGGCAATAGGAGAGCGAACGCGCCAGAAGCGTTGCGTTGTGCCAATATTTCGTGAATTCTTTTATTTATGTACGTCTTGTTTGGTTACACATTTCGTTTCTCGTGTACTGTTGTTTCCATATAACGGGAAGTGTAGGGCTAATATACTCAGCCCAAACACCTCTTTTTTTTGAGTCGAATATAATCAGCTACATGTTCCGGCTAGCTTGTAATCATCATCAGGCTGATCGCGAAAATGAAAACTACAAGACACTGTTCACAATTTTCATTTTTGCGATCAGCCTGGTGATGGCCATATAGTAGCCGAAACTTGTACCTCATATTTGACAAATAAACTTGTGTTTGAAGTGAGTAGCCTATATTATATGTCTGTAAACACAACGAGTAATAATGGCTTCCATATTACATTTAATTTTTGAACATTCTGATTTCGGAAACAGCAATCGATAATATACATAAAAATGTAATTATACTCTCAGTTGAGGCTTTGGTTGCCAGTTGTATTCGAAGTGCCGTTTTGAATTTTAAAATGCTCTGTGTTCAGTAAATTCCATTAATATCCCCGTCAATCCAGTCAGTACTGAGTTTAGGTCGAGTTATTAATGTATCCGGTGAAATTAGTATATTTTTTAAGAGCGCCAAACAATAAAATGAGATTTTTGGAATGTCATTTGTTAATGTTTATTTCGGAATTCATTTAGGGATTTTCGATCGTGTGTCAGATATGCTTCCATCACATGACGTCGATATAAATCGAACTGTGCTCCACATACAAATTAAATTTAGAATTTGGCTTTCCAAATATTTCTGTTTAAAATCAAATCGGACACATTAGGATTGGTTCATACGAAACGGGACAATCCACGCGCAGCTTTAATGTACAGAGACGACAGAAATTTTGAAGGAGATGGGAACATCCTGTCAACACCGAGAAGAATCTGGCATTCAGAGGACCGTGCATCGTGTTATATTCTTATAATAAAAGTCAACGAGATGCACAATGTCTCAAATTTATTTGATAAAGTACTCTAACATTTCGGACAGGCCCACTGTCTATCACGAGGAGTATCTCAACACTGTATACACGCAATAGGTATTTGTCATGCTAGTTCTGTTGGCTGTCTGCTAGCGTGGTCAGGATGTTCCATCCTGACCACGCTAGCAGACAAATACCTACTGCGTGTATACAGTGTTGAGATACCCCTGATGATGGACAGTGGACCTGTCCGAAACACGTAGAGTACTTTATCAAATAAATTTGAGACATTATGCATCTCGTTGGCTTTTAATATAAGAAACGAGACGAAATTTTCGTACCCAGAAGTTTTGTAGTGATAAATGTCAATAACCCCGAACACACAGATACTTTTTCCGCTCTTGCACATTCTTTGGGCGTGATATTAGATGACAGTGCAGCGATACGAACACTCAACATGGTCGTTGGGCTTTCCCCGGACACGTGTCATTAATGTAAACAATCGACCGAAGGTAAACGAGTACATTCCAATTGAGCGCCAACTTGAAGATAACAACATGTCGCTTGGAGTTACTTTGTTTGCTGCAACAGTGCATTCATCTAACGGGATTATGAAGCGTCTTCTTAGTTAGGCCTACTGGGTTTATTTCGGCCAGTACAGAAATTCTGTTCTAAATATATAAATAACCAACAGAATGCACTTTGATTGATGTATGTATGTTCACAATATTCTCACCAACATGTTTCGTCCGGTATTCCGGCCATCTTCAGGGTGATGTTAATATTACAAGAATACAGTTGTAGTTAATTGCGTCACCATCACTCCGTAATGATTAAAATTACATAATTTTGGTCAAAATTGTATAAGTAATATAGATATAGGCTAAGAATGGATAGTTATTAAAATCGTGAGAGTTAAAATTGTTCAGTGTTTGCGTAGTTATGACGAAACCAGTGGTATGGTGAACCCTAATCCAGAGTATGGGTGGTGTGTGCTGTCGGTGTAGTGATCTGTTCTGATTTAAACGGCGCATTCGTGACCATATTTCCCAAAGCCCATCGTAGGTCCAAGCCGGAAGGTCGCGGGTTCGTTTCCCGATGGTGTCATTGGAGTTTTTCATCGACTTAATCCTTCCGGCCTCCCAGAGTACCAGAAATATTTCCTGGATAGTAAAGGCGGCCGGTGCGTAGAGCTGGCAACCTTACTTGTCAATTGTCTGGAAATCTGGGATCCTCAACCTCCTGGAAACCTCAGGGCCTGTTCAGGCCCTTGTGTGGAATTGCTTTACCTTTATCTTTAAAACTGATTTTGAGAAAATGTATTCACAATAGAGACGGACGACAAATTGAAGTTAAACCAATTTCTGCCGTGCCTTCGGATGCTGTTTACGCTACAAAACGTAAGTACTTTTCGTCGCCTGTTTGTGGTTACTCATTCCCCGAGCTGTGAGGCCGGACTAACTTAATTGCAACGGGTCAAAGCCCGGAGGAGATGTGTCTGTGTCAACGGTATACATCTTCGTTGGGAAGTTAACTCGTACTCAATTCTTCAAGCAACAGTCTTGTTCGTCGCTTGATGACGCGTGAGGATTTCACATTAACTTTATGATCTGGACCGTAAAGTCGTATAAGCTTCGAAATGAGTACTAGTGCCGTGGAGAAAGCTACTGACCCTGTATTTACTTCAGTAAGATGAAGACAGTCTGTTCGTTCGCCATTTTGTGTACAAGATTGTCTCACTGGACCCCACTGGATTTTATCATGAATCAACTGAATCGAGTTCCTGCTTTTGCTTATTTTTCTCCTAAAAACAATTTTAGTATTATATCCCATCTACGTTAAGATCTGCCGAAATGCTGTACCAGACGTTACGGAGTTTGCGAAGTACCTAGGTGTGATTATTGTCATGAGCATTTCTTTACAACATTCTCATATTAAGGGAGGAACATAGCCTGAGGGTGTTTGAGAATAAGGTACTGAGGAAGATATTAGGGCCTAAGAGGGACGAGGTAACAGGGGAGTAGAGAAGACTAGATGTGAGGAGCTTGATGATCTGTACTCCTTACCAAGTATTATTCTGGTGATAAAATCAAGAAGAATGAGATGGGCGGGACACGTAGCGCATATGGGGGAGAAGAGAGATGCATAAAGGGGTTCTGTGGGGAGAACCTGGGAGACCTAGGCCTAGATGAGAGGATAATATTAAAATTGGTCTTCAAAAAGTTGAATGGGGAGGCATGCATTTGGTTGATGTGGCTCAGGGTAGGGACAGGTGGCGGGCGCTTGTGAATGCGGTAACGAACTTCCGAGTCCCATAAAATGCGGGGGATTTCGTGACTAACTGAGAAATTAATAGCTTCTCAGGAAGGACTGTGTTCTTCGGAGTTAGTTAACAGCTGGCAACTTTTAACATCGTGGACAGTAATTTCTGCGGCTCTTCGTTGTCACTTCCTGCTACTGGTTGTTTGTAAATAAAGTGTCTTTTCCCCAGGACGTGAACGTACAAGCAGTAAATTACAATTCAATCGAAGCCGCCTCTAGATTCCTTGCAACCTCTTTAACAGTAGGGCATGTCAGTTACTTAAAGACACTCCTCGACTCGCGCAGTAGTTGCGTTCCGGAAGGTCCGGCGAAAATCGAATTTTGGGCAAGTCGGAATTGAGTGTAGCCTACATACGGTCAACTATGTTTATACATTCAAGGGAGTCAAGTTGAAATCCAGACTCCAAAATACTGGAACCTGATCGACCTCAGCATAACCGTCCAACGGTCTCTGTTATCGCTCAACAGTATTCTTCCACCACCTTCGTCTCATTGCGCTTTGAATGCCGCAGGGAAATATTCGACACGAATTTAAAAAATACTTTTTAATATTTTTGAAATAGCCTAAGTCTTAAATTGCGTAAGTCAGGGGGTGTCTGTATTCCGAGTGTATAAGTTCTGGAGACCTTATCTGCAGGTGGCGTGGTGTGTTACAGGGGCATTCTTGGTACCGTACATCGTCATGCTGTTCGCCATGGGTCTTCCCATATTCTTCCTGGAACTCACCATTGGACAGTACTCTGGCCTTGGACCGAACAAAGCCTTCCAAAGGATGGCACCTATCTTCCATGGTAAGTGCAACATAGCCGATATTTAGTGATGGAATTTTTTTACTCAGATTTTAGCAACAGTGAAATGGCGGCCGGTCATTTTTATTCAGCTCGTGACATCTGTGAAGTGAATACGTTCCATGCAAATAGTGACGTAAATCTGGGCGCCCATCTGTCCTTTCGTCGTTAGTCAGAACAAATCGTAGAAGTTATACGGTATTTTGGAGGTCCCAGCTTCAATTCATGGCTCGGATATTGGCGGTTAGTTCGTTGTTTCAGTTCTTCCACACACACATGTCGGGATAATGGCCTGAAACTAGACAATTCATTACCTGTTCCTTCCGCATGCTTTCGACTTATCAATCGTTTTTTATTCAGTGCTATTTAATCACAAACATTAAGAACTTCATTAAATAAACCAAAATAAAGAGAGAGTCAAGTGGCCAGTCCAGTAACACAGTTTACTGGTTTTCAAATAGTGATTATTAAAACTGACGTACGTGTTGTCGTCAGCCACAGCAATTTTTATTAGTTCCATCAACACATGCTACATGTTTCGGACATACTGACCGTCCTCAGGCTTTGAATGCATGATTTTAAAACTCAAACATAAAAATTTGATTATTTATGATAAATAGAAATCAAAATGTTATAGTTCCTTTGGTACTTTTGTAGGTATATTGTGAACTGGATTATCCATATCAGGCGCGCACACAGAATTTTTATGTTTGATTTTAAACACTATGTTATGTAATCCCTGTCATAAATACAATTACATGTTCCGTGATTCATTACCCTGACTTCAATCACAGTGTCTCATTTTATTGTTTTTTAAGATTGTCTAAGACTTTCTGTTTCTTGCTTTATTTTTCAAAATTCCAACCGTATAGTCACCATACGATTTCAGTGGCTGATTTCTGATGAAGGGTAAATTTCGTAAAACGTTTGATATTACTTTGTCTAAATATTTTGTTGTTGTTGTAATTTTCAATTTGGGATGAGCTGCAAACCGGTGGCACCTCTTGGGCTGCACGCCTGACCAGTATGTTGCAATTCATATCGTATCCGTTTGTGTGTCTAGTCCTTGCAGTCTGTGAACAAGTGTTAGTCTTCATAGAACGCAATGGTGAATGTGTGCGTTACGGAAAATAATTAAGAAATAATGGTTTCATGTTGTGATTTTGCTTTGTATATAGAGAACAACTAACGTTAGCAGCAAGAACAACATTGCTTACATCGTATGAAAGAGCTGTGGTAGGCTCCTTCATTCTTCGGCGTCACTGAAATAACCTCCAGTTCAGGAGGTCCATGTAGCGGTCCTGTCAGAATTCTTCCTAGTACTCATTCCAAAACAAACAAAAAAAAATACAGTAACAGACGGAGTTCTGGTAACATAAACTTTACGTGGAAGTAACCTCGTCTCCGAAAAAAAAAATATACTAGTAAACTGCATTACTTATTTTCCTAACCAAAATGTAAACGTCATACGTGTTGAGGTAACGTATGTAGATTACACGTAACGCCATGAGGATTATCTGATGTTGCGCTGCGTTATTGTGTGTGTTGATTGTCTGTCTGTAACAATTTGCAGAATAGTGAACAGACCAAATAAAGATATCATTTTTTCTAAGCTCACAGTCAAACAAAATGCTACAGGTTGTAGCGTTTCTGCCTTGTGGGCTAGGCAGGAAGTTATCGGTTCCACTGACTATCGTGACGGCAATTGTCGTGATTTTATTCAGTCTACCCACGCAGATATCTTCATGGCGCCTGAGATGAAGCCACGACTTCTTTCTGTTCGGTAGGGTTCTGCAAATGGTGAATGACATTTGAATTCAGTGAGTTACGGACTTTTACATCGAGTTTATTAAAATTTGTCACACTACTGCGTTTAGGAGACACGATCGGTCCCCGTCTTCAGGCAAGCGAGCCTAGAGTTGGCGACGCGTCCTCTCTCCCGAAACGTAGGTGAAAGATACAGGGAAAGTTCATCCCACAACAGACCATGAAGGCCCAGAGGGGGTGTAGAAGTGTAGTTCTACTGTCTCTTTAACCTCGGCGTCAGATGGGGGGTGGATGGGCTCCAGGGCCGGTCTGGACGGGTGCGGAAAATCTCGCCCCTACCGGGATTTGATCCCCGGATCGTCCAGCCTATGGCGAGTCTTTATACCGACTACGCTTTTCCCTGAAACCTAGTAGTGTGTTAAATTTTAACACATGCGATGAAAGCAGTCCATAAAGTCAATAAATGTTCATTCCGTCTTCCTACGGCATTTTGTTAATGTATGATTCATTATCATCCCACTACTGGACGCCATATAGTCTGGGTTGCTGAGAGCTTCGTTGCAACCTGCAGATACTGCTGCTGCTACTACTACTACTACTACCACTACTACTACTACTAATAATAATAATAATATAATAATAATAGCAACAACGCGTTCGATGCTGTTTTATCGACATCTGCTTTTCAAGGTCGCAGATCATAGGCGTGACTTCCATTAAGATTTCTGCTCTTCCACAATGTTATTCTTTCTTGTGCCGTTCTGATGTTTTCATATTGTGAAAGAAGATGACGAAAATTAAAAGGTGCGCCGTCTAATTGTAATCGGTGTCACGTGCGTATATAATTCGATGTAAGTGTGGGTTAATTTTCTTGTTGTGAAAGTGATTTGTTAGTGATTTTATTTGGTTATAATACCGACAAAAATAAATTTACAAATTAGCTAATTGCAGTAATATGTTGGTGGCATTAGTGGTGGTGATGTTGGTGGTAGTAGTAATAGTAGTGGCTGTAGTAGTAGTAGTAGTAGTAGTAGTAGTAGTAGTAGTAGTAGTGGCAGTAGTAGTAGTAGTAGTGGCTGTAGTAGTAGTAGTAGTAGTAGTAGTAGTGGCAGTAGTAGTAGTAGTGGCAGTAGTAGTAGTAGTAGTGGCTGTAGTAGTAGTAGTAGTAGTAGTAGTAGTGGCTGTAGTAGCAGTAGTAGTAGTAGTGGCTGTAGTAGTAGTATTAGTAGTAGTGGCAGTAGTATTAGTAGTAGTGGCAGTAGTAGTAGTAGTGGTAGTAGTAGTAGTAGTATTGATATTTTCGCCATCAGAGCACCACTCCGTAATGAGTAGAAGAAGCAGCGTGATTTCGAACTCCATTCATTGTACACTTCTATTGTGTGATTCTCACGAGACACAGTAGTTATTTCCCTATATAACAATAACCGGTTCGTCTATGTGATGGAGATGCATTGCGTTTATCGTGTTGTAGGAAATACATTTTAAAGCTAATATTTACAGAAATTCCATGCTGCAAAAGAGTTAATTTACATTTTGCTCCTTTAACCATTCAAACCCCATTGGTACCGAAGTATACCTACCGCCTGCCACAACGGCGCAAGACGCTGTAATTTGTCCATACAGGATGCTTCCTATACAGCAGTGTTTGTCGAACGTTTCTGCTCGCGGTCTCCTTGTGGATCCGAAAAGTAACCACGGATCCTCACATTCTTGTTCACTGAATATAGTGCCCGAATGGCAGTTATCCAAAATTTAAAAATTATATCTCAGAACTGATTTTAAATGCTAATACCTACCAATAATGTACGTAAAAGTATATTGCTTGACTTGGCCTTAATAACACTGATTGTCACTGGCTTCGTAGATACAAGGTGTTTCTTATTTAGATATTCTAACGGCCATACGAAATAAATATATCGCCAATTACAGCAGCTTCGCGATTACTTTTAACAAAACAGTATTCCTTTGATTGAACAAATCAGTAAAATTCAGAGTAGCCATTACAGAAAAGTATCTACGGATCCCCTGGGAATTGGTCGCGGATCCCTTGCGATAGTCAGCTGTAAACAAACCGGTAGCAAAAACGCACCGGTTGCTCTGATTGCCCCACAACTGCACAAGAAATCTGTTTACGTTCCATCGCTCACTGATCCTCATCTTAAAACAAAACTGGAAAAGCGTTAACATATATATATATGTATATATGTGTGTGTGTGTGTGTGTGTGTGTGTGTAAGTCTGCAAGAACTTCATTTCATCTCCAATAAAATTCTTCTACAATGAATTCACATCTTTTTTTTATTATTATTTAGCAGGTTGTTCGACGTTTCTACATCTTCCTGCGCCCATTTGACAATTATCTTTTTCTTCCATTTGTCTCTCTCATTCCAGTCTCCTTCTGTTAATCCCTTTTCCCCCCAACAGTCCTCTAATCCCTCCGCCCAGGTAGCTTTAGGTCTTCCTTGTTTTCTTCCTGGTGGGCTCCATTTCATAACGTTTTTTGGTAGTCTCCCCTCTTCCATTCTCTGAACATGTCCATACAATTTTAGTTGTTTAGTCTTAATATCGTCTAAAAGAGACCTTGTTACATTCATTTTTGGTTTAATAACAGTGTTCCTAATTTTGTACTTTCTGAAAATTCGAGCCGATCGTCGCCAAAAGTCCATTTATGTGGAATTCAGTTTTGATACCGTTTTTGCGTTTAAACGCCATGTTTCTGCTGCATATGTAATTGTACTTTTAACTATTGCGTGATAAATATGAGTCTTTGTTTTGGGGGTCACATCACGGTCCCACAAAATGCCGTTTAGTTTCTTTTTTTTTTTTTTAATAGCAACAAATTCGGTACCTACCATTAAAGGCCGGTGACGTGCACTACATGAGGTATATCGCTGTATGCTTAATATACGTACTTATTAAGAATCTACACAGTTGACGTACGACGCATTTACTTTTTGAATTCCTTGAAATTGGTATTAGTAACAATTTTTAAAATATTTTATACCAAATTGTTATTTTTAACCCGTCTTTGGGGCTTTTGTGTTTTATAATGTTTTTATCTTGCCCACTTGTCATGTGTTTTCAAAGTACTTTGACGTAAAATAGGAACTCTCCTGCTTAACGATTTTTATTTACTGTATGTATTCACTTTCTTGTATTATTAGGCCTGATGACGGACAAAGCTTGGGGCATAAACTAGTCGCCACTTTAAAAAAAACGTATCTATAAAAATGTATTGGTTTTGATCGGAAATTCTTTTAGATCCTTGGGATTTGCTAGATCTGTGCCCTCGATTCTTGGATATGCCTAGGCCTAATGTGTGAAATGATAAAGTTAAATTTTGATAATGACGATGACTGTCATTAGGCGTATGGTTATGATTGTGATGATAATAACGAACAACGTGTGCAGATTACGTAAAGCCTTTGAACCAAGCCTGGAATAGTGTGAGACCAAAGCGTCTTCTCACACGTCGCAGTGTAATTGCCTTGTAAATTGGAGAACTTAATTATGCTAATAAAGACAGCATTAAGAACCATTGCTGGACTTGAGGTCGAATGCACCTGAACGAATCGTGAATACGCGTGAGAGGGACAGCGAAGCCAGAAATTATGATAGATTAGCGTAATTTTTTTCGTATTCATGCAACTTAAAACAGCACATCCATGCTATACAATTTCAGTGCAACGCAAGTTGCTGTGACGTGTATTGTGACGTAGGTTAAGTTACAGCGTGGGGATTTATACGCGGAAAAGAAGGTGTAAATTATCTCAGTGTATAAAACGCTGGGCTTGTGAGTGAAGTCACGCCCGCGTGAAGGCTAGGCATTAGGTTCTAACGATATTATTCGATATACCTGAGGCATCGATATTCGAATTATCTCACATCCCTAATTAACGAAACGTTTCATTCGAATTTCTCCGAATTATTTTTTACAGTGCTGTTGTAGTGATTAAGCTTTACTGAAATAGTAATGGTAAGTTGCGCTCCTGTTGGGAAAGCAGTCTCAATTTGCATATTTTTAATAAACTTCGGGTAAAACTTTAAATTATTCTTAATACATGATCGACTCATAGTGTATGTAAAGACGGTAGTTTGATTTTGTCAGAGTTTTTGTTCTCGAGCCTGTTTCTGGAAGTAGTCAAATGTGTGTTGCTCTGACATGAGGAACGAACTGTGAGCATGATGAGCTCCTAACGGTACACGTGATGAGCAAAAACTTTGTCAGATCCTCGAACATTTACGAATACGTTTTTGAGTTTAGACACCCCATTGTGCTATCATACAATAAGTACGTAAGTAAACAGCCAATACAAATAAGTATATATCATTTAATGCACCATGTTTCGAACTTATAGTCCGATTATGACCTTTTAAAGGTCTGAAAGTATTGCATTAAATTATATATACTTAGTCATGTAGACTGTTTATTTACATAATATATTAAGACTTCTGTTGTAATAAAGTTGTTACCGTTAAACTAAATTTATATAGGCCTAATTTGATGTATAATTTTTTTTTTCAAGAGAAGTGTTTCACTTTTCTCCCGTAAAAATTGACAGGTTTAGATTACGTCCAGAAGAAGCCAATAATATAATAACCATCATTGCCCTGACTCATTACTCATCATAAATTAAGAAAAGGCAGGCAGCGTACCAATAATATAACGTTTAGGTGCATTCGCGTAACCATTGTTATCGCATAAAAGCAGTATTTATAAATATTAAATATTATGAGTGTGTGTTTGTGTGTCTCTTCTTGCGCTATTTATCCGATATATGCAAAACGCATCTGGCCTGTGCCATATTATATTGTCTGTGGCCTGTCCGACTCTACAGTATTTTTCCACATTATCTCATAAACGGCACGATTTTTGTAAAAAGACATTTTTGAACATAAAACGTGTGTTTTGATTTTCTCTACGACTTTTGTCTGAAACATTTCTCATTCTGAGAAGAATTCGACATCATACTGTCATAAATGTACGTCGGTCTTCATTTAAAGTGCCCGTTTCACTTGTCACATTTTATTGAAATTTGATTTTTATGGACCGACTTTCGAAAAATCCTCAAATTTCAAATTTCATAAAAATCCGTCCATTGCGAACCGAGTTGTTCGGCCCGGACGAACATTTACGAAGCTAATAGTAGTTTTTACAATTTGTCGAACGTTCCTAAAAAAAATAACTTTTAATGAAATGCGCCATGGATTATCATGTGAATGTAACGTTATTCCTGTCACAAGTTGGGCCTGTTTCTCGTAAGTAACATGAACATTAACATGCACGGAATGTTACTGCAGGCAGCATAACGGCGGTTCTTGTCTCAAACCCGTTCCTCTGCAGATTGACCTAGGTCACAAGCCTGACCTCTGTGATCGCGTGACGAACCTGTTTTCACTGTCGTCACTCCCCACAAAGACAAACAACATGTTCGAGTCACCGAACGTTTTTGGCACTTCTGTTGTGTAGTCGGGCGAGTGCCTGTTCAAATAACGGCTAGTCTGTCCATGAATTTTGTCCAGTCTTCTCCTATAAATAGTAAACCCGGCTTTTATTTTACGTCTTTTTTCTTTAAAGCCCCTTGCCAATTTACACTGCTTCTTAATTTGCGTTCTCTCATTATCGTTTTAACGCCCTTTGGTTGATATAGTTGCATTTATTTAAGTCTTTGTTTCTTATGGGGATATTTTTTATTTACGCCTTGTGTATTGACGCCAGCATTTTCAGGAACAGAAGCAGGGCGTAGAACAAGGTCTGGATGTACCTTGAAATGTGCTTTTACCGCCTAACAGTTCACTCTTCATAATCATGTTGTCAGCTGTTATCGGCCATACATAGCCTTCGCATTTGGCACAAATTCTATGGAGCTATTGTCCTTCTTGACAACCTAATGGCCATTCAGATAATCAAGAAATTCCCCATCTTTTTTGAACCCTATGTATGACGTAGTTTACAAGAGTTAATCATAGATCCATTCCTCTGTCACATGAATACAGTTCACATCTTCATATTCTGTTTTTTGATCTCCATTTTATTTGTGTTATACTGACATCTACACGTGGATCTCCCAAGTTGTCGTCTCTTCCCTTCATGGTTCTTGACCAAACTATCCATGCAATTCTAATCTCTGATGTGAAACAAAAAAGACTGTGTGGGCAACACGCAGCGTTTTACAGTGCTCTTGCCTAGAATTTATGTTACATTACACTGTTGTTCAGTCTGTCAGTATCATCAGACATCAATGCCGAGGAAGGGAAATTAAGGGCTCATTGTCACTTATTCTGTTCACAGGTCTTGGTTATTGCACTCTCATTGTGATCTCACTTGTCACCATCTATTATCAAGTGATTGTTGCCTGGACGATCTTTTACATCTTTGCTTCATTTACAAGTGAACTTGGTTGGGGATCTTGTGGGCATGACTTCAATACTGATGGTGAGTCACCAACAACCTTTGTATTAGATTTGAGCAGTTCAGCACAACTAATGTTAAATCCTGCCATGGAATGTAATGCTAAAAGCAGCTCATTCTTCTATAGTACATTTCTCAAGATCCATTTTAATATTATCTTTCCATATCTTACTCAGTCTTTCAAAAGACCAGTTCATCATATTTCTGCATGCATTTCTTATCTTTCCTGTTGAGTTAGATGTGTGTAACACAAGTGTAGTAATAACTAACTCACATTTGGAAACAGAGTCCTTTTGACATTCATAGGTTATCAGGTAGATTTTATGGACCCTGACGTTTTATTATTGTGTTCACAAGGGCCAGCATTAGTTCCTGTTCTGACCAGTTAAATCTAGTTCACTCCATCCCATCATATTTGTTTAAGTTTTATTTTAATATTATCTTTTAATTATTTGATATATATCTAGCTTGTCCTTGAACATCACCAGATTTATGCTAAATAAATATAGATTCTCAGTGTAGTAATTCCAATTGTAGTACTCATGTGGAATTATTATTTTATTTTTTATTTTAAAAATTGCAGTCTGTTGTTAAAATGGTAATATAAACAGTGACATATTTGAACAAAAAATGAACTGTTTGTACATAACATGGTTTGTTCCTGAATGCAGATTGTTATTCTGAGGCAGCAAATGCTGAGTGTCTGAGCAAGTCTGAGAATGAGTCATGGCCACTTACTTTTATACAACGCACTTGCCGTCCAGTGGGAGAAATTTGTGCGGAGAATAATCAAACTATGCACAATCACACACACTGCTTCAATGGCACATACAACCATCTGAATGCTATTGTTCAGCGAGTACTATCTTCTGAGGAGTACTACAGGTAATGTGTTTAAATTTAATAGAATGTTTAAATATATTGACCAGTTTTTAGCCAAAAATAATATTGTATTTTTTTAATTTATGAAATAACCCCATGGAACTGAATCCTTATTCAGAAACTCACTTGACTGATCAGGTAGTTTCCCATCTTTTAGAAACATGGCTTTGTTTTTCTGCTCCCCCCCCCCCCCCCCCCCCCCCCCCCGCCCCCCCCCCCCTCTCCTCTTCT